>Ga0307513_10001332_pt1 | contig 35779 bp, 35 predicted proteins | sample 15_EM_MG_FD_202174 | JGI IMG/M metagenome (GOLD analysis project Ga0307513, IMG submission 202174) | Populus trichocarpa ectomycorrhiza microbial communities from riparian zone in the Pacific Northwest, United States - 15_EM | ecosystem: Host-associated > Plants > Roots > Unclassified | place... | reverse complement strand
TACAGCCACTAGACAAAAGTCTTGGTGATGCTGAGTCAGCGATTACTCAGCAATGTTATGAAAGTGAAGCACGTAGATATTAGAGAATGTGACACACACCAAAATGCCCCCCAAGAAGAACTCGGTTTCGCGCCACAAGCCCAAGACGGCTCGGAGAGAAATGTCAGATGTGGAAAAAGGCATGATAATTGCCTTTTTCCATATCTTCGAAAAGATATCGGTTGTTGCAACACTTGTCAATCGCCCCTGGTCGACCGTCCGCAACTTTCTTGCCCGAGCATGTGACCGAGGGCACATAGAAAATGCTCCCCGGTCTGGAAGGCCGGTCATTCTGAACCAGCGCGAGCGCCGAGCTATTATCCGGGCAGCAACAAAAGATCGGAGCATGACACGATTAGAACTCCGGAATCGGCATGCCCCCCATGTTTCAGTCCATACCATCGACCGAGTTCTGCGCGAAGCGAACATTAAAAAATGGCTTGCGCAAACCCGTCCTCGGTTGACAGCTGCCCATGCCAAGAAGAGGTTAGATTGGGCTCTTGCGCGGAAGAATTGGACCGCTGAGGACTTTGAGGGTATACTCTATAGTGATGAGTGTACCATCAGGAAGTCCGCCAACCCAGCCCAGATATGGGTTTTTCGCACACCGGAAGAGAAGTGGCTTGCAGATTGCATCAAGCCACGAGGGAACACCAATGAGATTGGCTTAATGGTGTGGGGCTGCTTTTGGCGCGGTCGGCGCGGCCCTTTGGTGCCTATCCTAGAGAGCAAAGTAGACCGTTGGGTTTACATTGCTCTCTTGGATAGGCACCTTCCACCTGTCATGCAGGAGATTGCGCGGGAGGTTGGTGACCCACTATTCCAGCAGGACAACGCCCGCGTCCATACAGCCAAGGATACTCGTCAGTGGTTTGCTGACAACGCGATCGACCTCGAAGACCACCCCCCTCTCTCGCCCGATCTCAACCCTATCGAACATTCCTGGGTTGAGCTCAAGCGACGCCTCTACCTCCAATACCCGGATATCCTAGACACCAGGGGGGGTCCAGATAGGATTCGGCAACGGCTGGCCGTAGTTCTACCTCTCGTATGGGCCACTATTCCTGATTCTTTTTTCGAAAAGCTCTGGCGCTCCATGCCTTCTCGAGTCGCTGCTGTCATTGATGCCAAAGGCTGGTACACTAGATACTAGCCCGGTGGAATTTTAATTTTTTGGTTTTAATTTTTTGGTTTTAATTATATCTTTTAATTTTTAATTTTTATCATACATCTGATGTTTTTCTTCACCGTTTCAGGGCAGCTGGAGGGGGGGTGTAGACGGCATTACGTGATTCGGAGTGGCACAGACTGTCTCAAATTGCGCCATCACCAAGACTTTTGTCTAGTGGCTGTATTTGCATGCATGGTTATGGGGAAAGTTGGGCCGGAAGTTCACACTCTAGGCAATGTAGGCATATTCCTATCCTTTTCGTCCATCCCGGCACAGTGTTTCCCAATTGTGTGTTACAATTTTCGACACTACTGGTACCTCCTACCTAAGGGTCTTAGGGTCTAGTATGCTCGTGCTTCTCCGCCAATATTTGACCCTTGATTTGTTGTATCATAGAAGATGGGACAGCCTATTTCCCCTAGATAGTAAAGTTAGTGCGCAAAGATTCCAATAGCCTAACCATTTGGGGAATCATTGGTAAATCAAGTTGCCACAAAATTTACCGCAATAGGCTTCTGACTGGCAGGGTACTAGTACAGTATTTCATTTTATCCCAATTCCTGTACTAGCTACAGGCTACAAATGGGCTACGCCCCTTCGGTGTAAAGGAACTTGTGCCATCTGCTACGAGATACCCAGATCTTAGTAGGGAAGGATGAGTGTTTGTGTCTTTCTCCCTAGAATTTTTAGGCTAGAGAAGCTAAGGGCACGATGATGTATAGGTGCGATGGTGTTCACCCACTGTGCGGGCCTTCCTATCTATACTATGCTATGATACAACAGTGTGCGAGAGCCCTAACCGCCCATGCTAACCCTACACACGATGCGGGGTGAGTGAGTTCTTTTTTCATACATGATTTCCTAGTGTGTTTACTGGCTGCCCTCGCTAGCCTTATGATTGATATATCAGGTATCATACGGTATCATATTATATCGTACGGAGGCTACTTCCTAGGGTGGTAAGGTCTGGGGTACTTGTTCTAGGAAAGAAGTGTCCCGAAAGGGGGCAGATGGTTTGCCGGGTTCTTAGATATAAGTACCGGGGGATCTGTTTCCGTACACTACAAGATAGTTAACCAGCAAAATAATCCTCTCTTGTACGAAAACATATCCGTGGGCACTTGTACATGCTGATATTTTGTAGTACCATATAATATTATTTCCGGATTCTTGCCTGGGGCAAGTAAGGGACTGGGAGGGTGGATCATTGATAAGGGTGGTAACGAATCATTAAATTGGATGGAGGTGCATTCTGTTTATATTGCATCGGAAGGGGCGAGAAAAAGAGTTTGCCTGAATGGAGCTTACGACTATCTGACGGGAATTCGATACTGTTTGGCTTAACTTAAAAAGCTACTTTTGGCCCAGTGTACTGTACCCTTTATGCTGGCTTTATACTCATTATCATCTATGGTCCTAGCTCTATCATTTCTTTTAACTCTCCTCCTCTCCTCCTCTCCTACCTCACTTTCTGGTATTGTAGTAAAAGTAACTCTTTCCTTTGCTCGTCTCCCCCCTTTTGGGGTGGTGTCGGGGTTGAGACAAGAGACTACGATCGGCATGCCGAGATTGAGGTATGACTCTTTGGCTCTACGATGTAGGTTTGGAGCTGCAATCTCCTTGTTACTGGAAGTTACTTGCAGTACTAGTACTCGTAGTTTTAGACAGTGTTTGCAGATGGCGACGGCTCAAATTTAGCGGATATTGTATCGCACAACAACCCATACCTCCATGGTGGAATGAGTAAAGCATGCTCACTTTATAAATATGTTACTAGGGCTTCAAACTGAAACCTATTCTGCTAATCTCTTAGGTACTCTAACATACTTGCACTAGGGAGTAGGAGAGGGGAGTGGAAGAGGAAAAGAGTCCCACATAATGAGAAGAAGGTGGGAAGTGGGCTCACGGAGGAGGAGGATCTGTGAGTATGATAGCTTGATCGGGTATGAGAGAGGGTTGGCTCTTGTTTGTGTAAGAATGGTGCGTCATACTCACTGGTGAGTGTGTATACAGCCCTCGCTTCTTGGGGACATTGGCTATCAGATACGGTTGTCCTGTTTTCTCACCATGATACATTTTATTCACTCCATTCTTGAAGCAGGGTTAGGGTTTGTCACATCAGTTTTGTTCCCGTTGTTGCCTTTTAGGCCAACCATCAACCCATATCAACATGAGGTGGAAACGAGGCGTAGTCTACCCCACCTTACTCGAGCACCGTATCATACCCGAAGCCAGCTAAAAACCAGCCCTCTCTAAGAACCGACAAGTGAACCAACAAGGCTCTTCGCATTTCTTTTCTTTTCGCCCCGTCCGTATTCCACAAGCAGTATTAATTCACCATTATGGAGAAGGACTTGATCCAACGGGGAGCATACCTCCTAAGGCTCTGGGATACCGGTTTTGTCGCTACAAGCCCTTCCGTACTTCCGTCTGACACAAGATATAATGATGTGAAAACGGAATCGAAAGATGAAGCCAGAAATCGCGAGCGCCAGATCTGGTGGATTGAGAGGGTGCCGGGAGATGAAGAGAATGACGAGCATCCCACTCGTCAGAAATACACCATAACTCACTGTGGGAGTGGACGGGGCTTGGTGAGACATGGGCAGAAGGCGTCAGTATATAGGATGCACGGGAAGCCTGAGGAACACTGGAACTTTGCGCTTGAGCTTTCTCAATTTCCACAATTCCGGTAGTGCTGTCTGTCACCCATTTTGTAGAAGGATCTAACAATCATGTTAATGCTAGCACCTACTCTATCTATGGAGGCCCTGATTCGCGCTGTCTAACGGCGTCTTCCACTGAAAAACCAGTAGAGCTGACCCTCCCGGAGGGCGCAGTATCCAGAAAACTCCAGATATGGGAATTGATATCACCAACACCCTCTATTCCGACCGGATGGTTCCGTATACGAAATACTGCCACCAATGCAACACTTGCTCACCGATTCGTTCACATACCACCCTTCCTAATCCCAGATAACGCACACCAAACGGCAGCACCATGCAATATGAATTGCTGTAATGGCAGTTGCGATAAAGCCGCCCAGTGGGCCCTGGTCCATGGCCAAATATACGCTGAGTATTTATCAAAGGACGATTCGACACGCAATCGCTACCTCCTGACAAATAGACTCACGGGAGGGTTCCTTGCAGACTGTGGCGGGTCAGGAGGCCTCACCCACGTTTCCTGCTGGAGCAAAACTCCAACCGAATGGATAGAATCTAGCCTTGTGCATAACTCTCTCTGGGAGGTCCAAGTCATGGCCCCACCACACATTTGGGAATTTCGAAATAAGGTGACCCACCGTGTGCTTAGCGAAATTGCCAATAATCAATATGTTAGCTGTGTAGAGAGGTCAGGGGGAGACCCACAGGCCTGCTCGCAATGGAGAGTTGAGTCGGTTAGCCCAATATTCATAACCTGTTTGGAATATTTGTCCATAGCTTACTGATAATAATGATACGGAGACAGCCCACTTGATGGCCATCCGCACGTCGATGTAGTAAGCCTTTGAGACTCCACTTACTTCTAGTAGTAGAGGAAGTCGGACTAATATATCAAAGTTAGGCCGCGAGCTACCAACCTACTCCTAAGAAAGAGAGCAGTGCCGATATACCCTGTCCAGACCGGGTGGAAGTTGAAGGTTTGCCCCAATCCGATATATACAGTTGTGGCCCATCTCTAACAATTTGTTAGTCGACTAGTTTTTGTATTTGGTTTTCCGGTTATCTACGCCTGCATGTTTATAGTTCATTTTTACTTTCTCCCCCTCTCCCTCATTTTCCACCCGTTTTATGCAATTCATTCACTGGTCTATCGCAAAACAACTTATACCGTCACCTGCCGAGTCTCATTTATCCGGCTTGTTCTGAAAGTGAGGTGCGCTGAACTGAAAGAGTTTGCAAGCTCTTCACAGCGGAGCACTCGATTGACGGGCCCGCAAAACCTATTGCCAGGAGGGTCCCATCACCCTTTGCTCTCTGTAGACCTGATAGTATTAACTGCTGCCCCCCGCCTGATCAAGGCCCCATGATAATTTTCCAAAAAAAAAAAGGGAAGAAAATACCTAATCTAATATTGTGAAGGAATATATGCTTAGGATGAGTTATATTCACTGAGCACCAGGTAGACAAGTTTATAGGGTACTAAGGCGATATCGTAGTTTATTCCAAGGACATGATGTTCTAGAATCCTCATTTCATCTTTGCCTAGAATAACGCCTCTTGCCAGAGACCTAAGGTACCCTACGCTTGTAACCTAAGTTCGACTGATCGGGGTAGGGAAATCGCTACTGTCGTGTAAGATGGTGCACTGCTAGCAATCTTCGGCCTTTCCCGGGATTGCTTGTGGTATGCGTGGTGGGTATGTTTATTTCCCTTGATGTGGGTTTTTCTCTCGTGAATTATCTTCAGCAGGCTGCCAAGTTATTGCTACTGCTACTACTTCCGCAACTATAGCAATTATTGGCTGTGTCGGCGCAGTGCCATGCCCCTCTCACGAACGTATGGTTGCCTCTAATGCCCAATTACCATAAATGTGAAAGTTCAGTGGGGGTGGGAGTAGTGGTTAGGAAGTCTTAGGTTTTGTGACTGATATACTTTTGACACCTTATCCATTTCGGTGTAGATTAGTAGCGCCTCCTCTGGAAATTATAGTCTGGTTAAGTGGTGACCTCGTTTATTTCTATCGGCACTATGATTAGAAGGAATATGCTCCGCTAATATTAACCTAAGGGTATCTAGATAACCCATGAAATGTCGGTATATACAGTACATGTCGTTGATTAAAATAAGATTCAAAAAGAGGTAGTAATAAAAAAAAACTCCCATGACACCATCAATGATCAAAGACTACTATAAACAGAGATTCACCGGGCAGTCTTGACCTCTTTCGTCCCTCGGAGAGTCCCTAAATTCAACCGTTCCCTGACAAATCGGATCACAAGTCTTAATGCATCCTGCGCAACTCTGTCACCCTTCCTTCTCATCCATAAAAAGACCAATCCCCAAAACGCCGCCTCAATAACCAAGTGCCGCCCAACGACATAGATAGCCCACAGAACCCAATTCCGTAACCTTCCGCGTCTCTTCTGTGCACGCGCAGTCTCCAGCTGCTCTCTGAGCGCTGCCACCTCAGTTGCCATTTTGGCCAATGCCTGTTCCACACGCCGCCGCCATTTGCGATTGCTTCGGCGGTCGGTGTCCATGCCGGTGTCCTCGTCGTCAAACTCTTCCTCGCCAAAGGGGTTGGGGGAGACAACGCCTAGGTGGTGCTGAGAATCCCCGCCGAAATCGGGATATGAGCCAGAAGGCATCGGGATAAGCGCTGACGAGTGCTGAGCAAATGGGGATGCAGATGAGGGAGGTGTTGAGAGGGAGGAAACGTTAGACTTTATTTGTTCCCAAACAAATTCCAGTTCTGATACGAGCTCTCTTGCCTCCCTAGAATAAGTTCAAATTAGTATGAAGGGAGAAGTTGAGGATGATTTGGGGCTTACGGAGTATTCGAGGCATATTTATGCATTGTCTGGCGCTTCTATTAGCACTTGCCCTCAATTTCTACAACCTGGCCAACCCACTACGCCCTAGGCCAAAAAAACGAGCAACGGACCGCAAACCTCTATCAGTGTCGTGATGTACTGCCTCTTGGCTTCGGTTTTGGAAAGTCCCGCCTGGTTGTTCCATGCGTCCCTAGGGTCTTCATTAGGATAAATAGCTTCTCCCTCATTTCCACAAAAAGGGAAGCTAAGCCAAACCATTTATCCCTCTCGGCCTTCAATTCATTTCCGTATCCCGACGGTCGTTCCATAACCCCGTTAACATTCCCCTCTGCTAGAAATCAGCGCCTAAGCTTAGGGCCCGAGTTACGAAACAACTCACCCATACTCTGTTTGTAGAGTCCATATAGCTTCAACCGATCCTCAGGTGGCGGGCGCGCAGATCCGGTCTTGGGTATCTTCCGAACAGTTTGTAATGCGTGGGCGAATACCCTGTCTGCTTTCCGCGGTTCAACGTCAACGAACTGGTGCGCGCACACAGGGGAGAGCCGAGGGGACCTACCGACGGAGTCTGACATGATCTGGGGAGGGCACAAGGGGATAATATACTCCGAGCTGTGGTTACGGGGTGTGATTCGACCAGCGGAATATTGAGGGTATGGGGACGGGAAGGATAAAGTTTGGTATCGATCGCTCCCCCGAGATGCATGGGGGAAGTGCCTGGTGGGTTCGTACTGTACCTCGGTTCGGGCTGTGTCTAAGGGGACGCAGCTTACTAAGCAACCATCACACGAGATTCATCACGAGAACTCACTCGAAAGACGCTTGCGTGTGGAAGATTAGAATCTAAGTTTGGGACATCAAAACGTAAGCTTATGGGAATTCGGATCTTTTGGTTTACATGACTATCATTTGTCACCATTCGGTGTAGCGCTAAAACCCAACCACAAGGCAGCATGTCCGGCCCCTCCCTTCATGTTTCACCGGTAGCTCAAGCTTAGGAATTCATTGACATTTACATTCCGATTCAAGTCCCTAAGCGTGATACATGACAATAAATAACTCCACCCCTACATGAAAACAATCCCAATCCAAGTTAAAGACCCTACCGGGGGTCTTATTGCTGCCTAATCCCTCGAGTCACCAGCTGAGGGCTTCCTGTACCGCCACTCACTCTCGTTCTCGGCCCCCAGGTTGGCGCTGGTAGCTCTCGAATCTCTCAGTCCACTTGACCTCTTTGGCGAGTTGGCCTGCAACGGCGCGTACGTCTTCTTCTTGATACCTCGAGGGCTGCTCTGGGGGCTCTCGGCCTGGGAGTGGCGGGACATATCATGCGAATTTCTTGGGGAGTCGTTGAGCGAGATGGCAGAATACCTGGGGGCTTCCGACATTATCGAGGCGCGCGGAGAAGCAGTAGATGCAGCTTGGGGGAATGAGAATCTCGCCGACTCTTTTGGAGAGGGAATATCTATCGGCCTAGGGTGGCGGGTTGATGCGAAAGGAATTGATTTTTGAGATGCAATAGTTGAAGCTGAGATTCTCTTTGCGGGTTTGCGCGTAAGGCTTCCCTTGGCCTCTAGGAAAGGGTTCATATCTGGGGGTAGATTTGCAAGACGTCGGAAGGTAAGGGTGAGGTAGACTGAAAACATCACGGAAACGATGGTTAGTCCACCACTAACACAGGCATCGAGGAAGACCGCCAAGAGTATCTTCTCATCACTACCACCCTTGGTGAAGATTGTGGCCCAGTCCATTTCGTTGCCCAGACTATGCTGCCTCCAGCTCAGCACTGCGATGAACGAATAAAACGATATTATTGCGAGATCGACTGTGGAAGCGAATAAGAGGTATCCTATGGTCGAAGAGGGAGTGCGCACACGGTATGATCCTGAAAGGTGATATATTGAGTAGACAGTGTGAAATATTGCTACTGCTGGCTGTAATGGGTTAATTCAACTTTCCTCCAGGTCGACGGAATTCAAAACCTACTGGCACACGGCATATCCATCCGGTCATCTCGTCGATCTTCCTCACAAATAACATGCAAACCAACAATCCCATAGCTCCAGCCAGTTGAAATACCCTCAAAACAATTGACGAGGTCCTCACTGCCTTTATCGCTTTCTTGGGGACTTTCGCGTAACTCCTCTGCTGTACCCTATCCGTCGGCTGGCGTTGGAAATCGAGCTGGATATATGGCGCCGTCATTTTCGGTCGCGGAGGCAAGGGCCGCGCAGCAGCTTCGGATATCCGCTTCGGATTGAAAGAGCGTAAACTCTCAGTCTCCGGGTCGCTCGTGGCAAAGGGTAAGTACGGGCGCTGAAGCTGTGAGGAGTGCATGGTATAGGGTACCGTATTTCTCTGGAGAAAGGATGGGAGAAATATGGTTGGCAGGATTGTATGCAGGGTTACTTTATTTAACGAGAGCAGTCGAATGATGGTGTTGGGCTGTTTGTTATGGTGACAGGGGCACCGGTTGCTACGACGACGGCGGCAGATAAATTATTCTAAGAACTGCGCTGAAAGTGCAGTACGGTAGCGAACCTATGCGGCGCAGTTAATCGGAAGAGCAGAGTCGCATTGGAGGGTTCCTGTTGTGCGGGTGGAACCATCCGGGGCTTTCTAGATGTGGACACAGAAATATGCCGTGGTTCCACCCAGGAGCAAGCTGGGAGTATGCTCCAAAAATGGAGTTTGCGGATGCTTCCATCTGACCTCGAGCAACAATCCGCAGCACTCGCGGTCGGCTATGGTGCAACTGGTAACTATGGGTTTGCAACCCTCGAAATAATATTATACATAAAAGCGGAGACAACTATGATAGTATCTGGCAAAGAAAATATGCGTAAAAACTCTCGTAGCATGACAAAGGCCCCATAGCACAATTACCACGAGTGATGAAGCATGATGATATTACGAATGAGCTACTGGTATGATACTTGCCTGTCTAGAGGTATCTTTCTTAGGCCTCTGGGTCAAATGATCCTAGATCTTATCCCGCGAGATATCCGATGCGGATCACGGGTCGGAAGGGCGATACCGGCAGCTCATGCAGTATTAACTCTGGAGCATGCAGAGCTCTAGTTTTGGTTCTACGCGGGAGTTATGCGGACTATTTCTGTGGGGGGGGAGTGAATCTGAGAGAAAGTGTTATCACCACGGCAAAATCATGTGGTGGGAATAATCACCAATAAACCAAAGTCGCAGTTGTTTCAAATAGCATCGGCCAGGTGGTCGGTCAGTTGCGTAGGTCGATCTAATGGCTCGGGTCAGCTAACAGACAGATAACCCCGGCCAAAGGTGTTGGGGTGTTGAAGGGTGTTAACCTAACCTTTCATTTCTGCTCTTACCTGTTACCAGGGATGATGGGACTGGCGAGAATTGGCTGGTGGCGTGGTATTCTTCTCAGCAAGGGCATAATCCGGGCTTGCGAGTATATCCTCTTTTTCCAATACCTTTAAGCGTAAAGTATTTTGAGGTTCAAATATCGAACGAGAAGCCAGATGCAGCAACCGAGGGAGCAGTTCGCAGCAATTTGATATGCTGAGCTGGGAGATGTACTAATAGGAGGTAGGGGCCTTGGGTAGTGAGCACTAGGTGTTCAAACTGGCCTAGTGACCACGGGGGGAGATAAGTAATTAGAGATTCGAATGAGCTTATTTTTTGTCTGGGTACCGACTTGCGAGTGCCTGTGGAATCTGGGCACATGATCGGACGTGGTGCATGAGTGCTTTTGGTTCGGTGGTTTATTGGGGCTTTTGGATACTGGGAGCCGACATGGGCTCGTGGTGGGGAAGAGTGGGGCTTGGAAATATGATGCTGCGGGGGGGGTGGATAAGGTTAAGTCCTTGTAGGAAGTCCGTACCATCGATTCGCATCAATCATGACCCGTGATCTAATATCGAAGGGCTCTTGGCCAAGCTTTCGCCTGAGGTTTCTGGCACCTAATAGGGTTGTTGGGTGTGGGATAGAGCGAAGAGACTGATAATAGGAGTAAGCTGGGTGAGGCATGCTAGCCTTCTATTTAGAGGCCATGCTTCTGCCGTTTATGTATTAAAAGCTACCAAGCTTCTATTACAACACCAAAGTTTTTACATTCGCAATCCACAAGACTAGATGCTGTATTAGGGAACAATAAATGGTGAGGAACTGAAGGGTGAGGGGAAATAAGAAAAGTAGAAACACCAGGAACGAGCGTGTCTGAAACGTGAAATCGAAAGTCATGCTAGTGTATATGTACTTGAGAGGGGGTCGGGAGGGGGCGTCTAGCCGGTCAGCCTATTCACCACAACGACATTTCTCTCTTCTCTTGCCCAGAACTTCCGACCCTTATCTTTGACCTTCTCTTTTTTGCCACCCTCAATTTCCACTTTTTCTACAATCCTCGCACCCTCAATCTTTTTCACCTGCTTTGTCTCCCACCAGACCTGACCCCCAGCCATCCCGGCAACAATAAATGCCAATGCGACAAATAGGCCAGTGCTCCAACTCGGTCGATTGTATCTATTCATTCCCCACATGAAGCCGCTCAGCGCACACTGGAAGAATGTGTTCCATACATAAAGCCAAACGACGTAATCCATCTTCCAGCTCTTGGTCATGGGAGCGACTTGACCGGTGGTGGTATGAGCAACACTCACACCACTAGGACCCCGAAACCAGCCGCCGTGGATGACCTCCAATTTGTGTAGGGCCTTCTTGTCGGAAAAGAGGCGCCACCGGAGAAGGAAATACAGATCTCTGAACCTCCAGGGGACGAGGCCGAAACCCGTTACGCAGAAGAGGGCGTTGAGGATTTGTGAATCGATTTCGATCCATATGCGCCGGGGGGAATTGATATCATTGCAATCGGGTACGCACATTGCGGGTGCTGCGTTACAGATAAGTAAGAATAGCATCCCACCCCAGGCAACAACGTTAAGCATGTATACTGTGAGAAAGAAGCCCTATAATAGATTTGGATATTAAGAAGTGGTCATTTGAAGCGTGGCTATGAAGACGAACCATTGGTTTTGTAAAAAACTTCCAGAAGGCCTGCAGCCCATTTAGCGCAGTTTGCCACCAACCGTGCGTGACGTCCTCCTGCTCATCGCCATCTTGCACTAGGGCATCCGCACTCGGACCATCTTCTTTCTTTGGTTCAGCACCGCCATTCGTGCTCACCGCTGGGGGGATTTCCCGACTCTTTATTCCAGCCCCCTCCTCGTCAATCGCAACAGCTCTTAATCCCGTTTCGGTCCGTGGGCTCGCCGCACCAGATACACTGCTCCCCCTCCTACCCCGGCTATTTCCGCTACCGACAGAACTTTTTCGCAATTCTTTCAACGAAGGAGCGTGGGCAAGAGCTTCACCGGCTGCAGCTAACACACCGTAATGAGGATTCGCATCCAGTATTGATTGCGTGATGGAAGCAGTTCGTGTTCGTCGTATTGGTTCTGATGCAGCGGAATCAATGGCGGCAAAGGTTGTCGGTGACGGTGCCTCGAATGGGGACGCCATGATGGTATTGTAGCTCGCGGCTGCCGTTGAACTGAAGAGCGAGTGGTACGGTATTGTGGTGCGGTGGAGGTGAGAAGGGCGAAGTGGGGGAGCGGAGGGAGGTGTGGGGATGGCTAGCGATTAACCTGGATCTCGCTCGGGTAACCGGTATTGTTTCAGATGAAGTGAAGAGCTAGATTAAGCGGCTTTTGTGAGGGGGCGGATGCACGCTATAAGAGATTATTACCGGGATAAAGTTTGTACGGAGGGAACGGAGGTAGGACCTGAATAGTTTCGTGGGTGATGAGGAGAGGGCAGGAAGGACGAGGTTTGTGATAAACATAAGCGGAAAGGAATGTGTCCGGGGGGCTAATAGGACAAGCACGTTCTCCGACCTCTGTGTGCGGCAGCTGTACTCGGGGGGTGCATGGGTGATCGGACGGACTGGGGTCAGAAAATGTATATATTAGCATACATTTTCTGACCCCTATCCGTCCGATTACCCACGTACACCCCCGAGTATGCTGTGGCCCGGTAACTCCTCCACAAAATCAATGTTTGGTTTTCATGGTTTTTGTCAGACAGTCATAGGGCCACACCCGGATGAGGGAAGGCGGGAAATCTGCATCCCATCCATCCATGAGACGGAGCAGTGTACCGGGGGTTGTGGGTAAGTCTGTCGAACCCCCCTCATTGGCTCCAGGCCCTCTGGGCCACTCAGCGAGCGGCGTTTGCTCGAGCCTGGCGCCAAGAGTTCGACAGACTTTTTTCCTTCACCAAATTGCGAGGGAACCCACCAATTGTATGGTCTAGCAACGGTTCATACGCATACAAAGTCGCCCTATGAAATCCAGGTTCGACAGATTTTTTTTTTAAACACTTTTTCCAGCTCGCGACATAATGATACTCTAAAGCGCTATCAGTATCCACTAGCCATTCCGGGACCCGCCTACCGAAACATACTCTCTCACCACCCCAGTAGCAACAAGTGAACAAAAAATAACCCTTTACACTAAATCAACATCAAAACCACAAATTCGACATACCCCCATAGCCAACTGCACCCCGAGCGGTTCACCATGCCGAATGAAGAATCTGTATCATTAGTAAATCAACAATAACAAGTCCAACCTACGTTTCTGAATTCCCAGTGCTCACACACCAGGCAGACTCCGCAAACATCTGGACAAGGGGAAGAGCAAGTCCTGCCCACGTCGAATCGCATACGGGATACACATCCCTCGTTAGGTCACCCCTCGCCAATCTGGGCTGTCTCCTTCTCCTGCCACCCCCCACTGGCAAATTTTCGTGGTCTCGGCCAAAACGCCGGGCTGGGTTGAAAAACAAAGGAAAATTGGGGTTAACCACGCCCCTCCCAATACCCATACTCCTCGGCCCAACTGGGGCCCCCACCACACCAACTATTCCTCTGGGTGCCCTCGGAATTGAGGTCGCCACAATCACTCCCACCTCCCTCTCAACCCTCTCCTTCACCTCACTCCCCTCACCTTCACACGTCCTTCTCCTCTTACCCTTCGGCAGCCTCACCAACACCACCTCAGGTTCATTCACTACCAACGCCACTCTTGACTCAGCCACCGCCGGCTTCGCCACCGGCGCCACCCATACATCCTCCTCCTCCTCCGCCACTATAACGCTACTCATCCGTTCTAAGAGCTCAGCCACTACTCGTGGCTCAGGCTCCTCGACCCTATCAGGCGAAGCCACCTCAGAACTCACCGCCTCTTCCTCTTTCTTTCTACCATCCGCCTCTTTCTGCAACAAATGATTCCTCTTTGACAAGACAGAAAGATGATGTCGCAACTTAGATACTTCTTTCTCCAAGTCCATAATCTTTTGCAAAGCGGCCGAAGCCACTAACCCCGCCTTAGCAACCTTAGTTGCCGAAAACATAGTAGAACCTCACTTAACCATAATTACCAGATACCGTGCAGTTAATGGAAGTTGAGGGAGTAAAAATAATAGATGGAAGAGATAAATTTATCATCCAGTGATAAAATTAGAGTAAGAGTAGGATGCTCTTAAACTAAAGACTTGAAGACGTTGTGAAGAGGGGTCCAAGGATCTCGATTGGTCAAAAACTGGAATGTGATTGATCACACGGAGGTGCAATTTCAATGACTGTGGTTGTAAGCGACGTGGTGGATGTTCAACAGACTTTTTTCCAACCCCTAGTACTCGTAATTTTCTGGCGTTTGTGAACACAGCTGCTATTGCGTGTCGGCAAAAAATGGACCAGAGCCTCAGGATTTTGGTGTAATGCAATATTCACTCTAATATATGCAATAGCAGTCGTGTTCACAAACGTCAGAGAATTACGAGTATTCACACCGTAGCAAGGGAGTGGGGCTAGATCAAGAAGTGATGGAAGGACTTGTGACGCGATCTTGAGAACAGGGGGGTTATCTCCTGGGCCGGCAAGACATTGAAAGTTGCATGCCACCGCCGTCAGGCTTCGAGACCTAGCTAACAACCCGCACAAGTACTTGTGCAAGTACAGACACCAACCTCAGTATCCCTTAGTGACATCAGCGCAAGTGTGGTCATGTGGAAAATATTGGAGGACTTCTCGTGGGAGTCTGGAAAGAAGTGAGAAGGGGTCTTGGCAACATTTTGCACTAAAACCTGGAAAACACAGTGGATTCCCAATCCGAAGAGCTCCCAGCTAACAAAAAAAGCAAAAAAAGCGGGAGACCTGACTACCGTACGAGATGCAAATCCGGCGTCCTAGCATAAGGCTCCTTTGAAATTAGGTTCTTACGGTCTGTGGGTACTCCATCTGGGACACCTGCCCTGTTACATAGCTCCACCTCAGGTGTAGGGTTCGGGCCTTGATATGAGGAGCCTGCTTTTAAGCTGTTGGTTTTGGGACAGCCAAGTCAGGGCGAACCAGATGGGAATGCTCAGGGGAGATCCCTAGTGTGAATACCCTGGACTAGTGTTCTGAATGGGCTGATCCGTCCGTCTTGGCGGTAGCACGAGACGGACTAAGGGCCATTGCCTAATAGTTTGGGCCAGAGGGCGCCCTACGCCCAAACCTCTAGGAGACCGATAGGCTGTGTCCCCGGGCGTCCCGTACATAGCAAACTCCGACAATTATTCTCAGTCTTTTATGCTCCACCTGCGCTGCCTTTATATTACGCGACTAAAACATGCTTCTCATGGTGGCACACCACTCCAGTCACCCATCGCTCATAAACCCATTTAACATGAGTATCTCATAACGATCGGTGTTTCGCCATCCTAGAGAGTTGGGAATATAGTTGCTAGCCTAGTAATGCTCTCTTGAATTGCACGATGGGCATACCGTAGATTTGCTATTAATAGAGGTAGTAGATCAAACTCCAAGATTCATTCACAAGGAGAAAGCATATCCACAAACCAGACCCGGAGATCCCTACCCGGATGATCCATCCATTTGCTTGACCAGATTCGGAGAAGAGATAGGTAGACTCAAAGACGAAATCAAGAAACATCACTTATTCCATCCCCGCAGTCCCTCATCCAGTTGCCCACACTTGTAGGCAGCAGCATGTGTATGCACTCGTTGGACGTGGGAGTGTTGAAAGCCTTTTCTCATATAAAATTTCCTTCCTCCCTCCTGTCTTCTCTTTCCTTTCCTTGCATTTCTCAAGCAATCTCACATCTCCTTAATCACTTCAACAGAAATCTCATTCGCTTGAACCACTCAGCTTCACTCGGTAAAATCCTGCAGCCCGGTCATTACCCTCATTGCAAATAACACCCTTATCCTGAACGGTCCCCCACCGTCACGCATCTCCCTCGGCCGTCTCCTGGGAGGCGTGCACTCCTACCTGCGGAAAGGACTGTCTCCCGCCATGTGGCCCGCTGTCCTAGCCAAAGATGGCAGTCCTGGGATTTCGCTGCCCTGGACAGACTGCTAGAGGCGGTCTAGTCTCATCCAGTGCTCTCGGCCGTCCCCGCATCGGGCCCCGCAGGGCCGCCGGACTGTTCGAAACACTACCCTAGGTGGCTGCATAATTGAGTTTGACCAAGTGAGTATTCACCCGAGGGCATTTATTAGAGAATATAGTAACTGTCCTTCTCTACTAGGGGTATTAGTATCGGCGTCAGTTTTCGATGAGTGTTTTGATGGAGGAGGTTTTGGAAGGGGACGAGGGTGTTCATGGTGGAGTTGTTGTTTGTTTCAGTGTGGGATTTCAATCTGCATCACAAAAAAATAATCCTTGTGCTCCATTGTGGCCAAACAAAAAAATAATTCGTCTTTTAAAACTAAATACAAGTGCCGGGAGAAGTTTCGTACAGGGACGCCACCCTATATGAAAACATCTCCCCTGGCACTTGCATCTACTTCTGCTGTACAGATTGAGTCTTCGAACTTTCTTTGACCACACACAGGAGACGATTCTCCACCGCTGCCGCCGAAGCTTTAGCTTGCTGCTTGGCCTCTACGAGTAGGGAATTCTTAGTCTTTCGATTGTAATGGAGTGTTTTCATGATTACCTGCGGAACACTTCAGTATCTTGGAAAAAAAAGGTATTGATTGAAACCTGCAAACATACTCCGGGAATATTGAAGCTGGCCTGGGCCCTGCCGGACAGGGTTTTGTGAAGCCTGCTGGCTTTAATAGCTGCCGTTTGGCTGTTTCGTTGTCCGTCGTCCGCTGATTAGCCATCGTTTAAAAGAAGCCTGATTTGCAACAGAGGCTGTCGTGGTTGCGCCTTTGGTCTTTCATTTGACATTGTTAGTTTCTCATAGCAAATGCATACTCAAACCAAAAATCCTCGGACGCACCAAAATCTCACTTTATCACTCGAAAGCCTGCAGCTATCGGCTGTTGAAATCAGGGCTGCGGAGGGAATGATTTACGGTGAGGATTTTACGCAGAGGACCGAAACCGCTAAAGTGGAGATGAAGATCATGATCGATTGATGCTAACTTGATGAAAGGAAAGGCCTGAGGAAAGTTGTGTAAAGGAAGGAGGATGTGAAGTGAGCAGAGGTAAGAAGGAAAGAAAAACAAGGGGGGTGAATATATTTTCAGAGCTTGCGCACCCTTTGACTAGTGCGTACGTATACCTCAGTGGCCACCGAGCGCGACCATTATTAAGTTGCCATTTCCAACATCGGCGGTCAGGCCAGGCCTGGTCAGATACCCCCTTACAAGTAGGGGGTATCAGAAGACTGTAGGGTGCGGGTAAGGACTGTAGTGTGTAGGTAAGGACTGCGGGGAGGGGGGCATAGACGGTAGGTATTAGGAATGGCGGCCGGGCACATGTGGAAAAAAAGTGAGGGGGATGCGGGGGACGGCAGGGGGGCTGTTGAAAATCTTGGTTGCGGAGGTAATGATTTACGGTAGGGATTTTACGCAGTGGACTGAAACCGCTTAGGTGGAGATGAGAATCATGATTGATTGATGACAACTTGGTGGAAGGAAAGACTTGAGGAAAGTTGTGTACAGGAAGGAAGATGTTTGGTGTGGAGACGGTGTGAAGGAAGGAAAAACAAGTGGGGTGAAAACATTTTGAGAGCTTGCGCGTCCTTTGACTAGTGCGTACGTATACCTCTGCGGCCACAGAGAGCGGGCACATCCCGCACCAAGTGCGGCCATCAACGGCTATTTCCAACAGGGGCTGCAGACAAACTATGAGTGATATAGAGTGATGCCATATAACTGACACGATAAACGATATGCCAGCAAGAGAGAGGAGAAGGTTAAATAGATCATCAAGTACTCTAGGTATTAAGATAAGACTGAACCAATCATTCTGCGATGGGTTTATTTTCTCCTTAAATACTTGCATAAGTGTTTTGCTTTAACATAAGTTGTTGAAATTCTTTTGTATATTTCCTATGAATATTCAACACACGACCGTGTATTGCTTTACTTAGTTTGTGTTTCGGCTCCGCCTGTCCACCGCTTACATTACTACAGCTAAGATATATATTATGGTGTTTTATTGTTTATTTCAGGATAATATCTCGGGATTTAACATGTGCTTTCCAATCAGGTGTTTGGGATTTTATGGTTGTTTATGCATCTCTTATGCACCATTCTTGGTCATGATATTTCTAATAATCACTCCGCACCCTTTTGTTTTCACGCACATTATTTGGGATTTACTTGGTTGGATTTCAGGGTCAAACATGTTCGCACTTATGTTTCGTACATTATTTTCCCTATATTTCTCTTGCGCATATGGACGCGCACTTTTCTATAAATAAGGTGCTACCGCCCACCTGGCTTAGAAGAATTAAGAACCGGAACTCCTACCAATCCCTTCTTCACCTTCTCGCTAAGCGTGCCTCGCAACCACCCTCGTACTTGCGAAGTATTATCCACATAGTATAGATTGTGCCGTATTCACATTTTGAACTTGAACATAAGTCACGGTGGTGATGTCGCAACAAAGCCAAACACTCAGAGCCTGTTTGGCTACAAGGGTTCCGTTCCGTTCTCCTATACAAATGGCCCCTTTCCTTCTGTTTCAAAATGGAGAGAAGGCTCTTCTCATAGTAGAAAAGGTCGCCCCAATGGAACAGTCCTATTTTTGATAAACAGGGCTTCAAAGGTTGGGTAGCATAAAAGTTTCCACCATTTCGCCAGCTCAAGTGATAATAGGAACTCGTGTACACGCCCTAATAGTGCCAATAGTAGCCAAAAGAGCAAAAACTGTTACACGGTGTTGGGCTGATTTCGCAGGACCCGTTTAGTTTGGATTGTGTGTTGCGCGTGCCGAAATCACCCTCTCGTGCGTATGTGTGACCTTTTGATAAACCAAACAGTGGAGAGAATTGAATTGACTCTGGAGAGGTGTGGTGTAATGTCGTCGATATGGAAAGAGTAAATCCCCAATGAAAGTAAGGACAAGAGAGATGAAGTATTGAGCCTGAAAGTGAAATCCAACGAAAGGTGAAAACCGCAGAGAGGAAGAAAGAACCAAGTCGTCAAGCTTTTAGACACACTACACTCTCCTCACCCAAGACAATTCTCTCTGGTTAACCACAGGGCACGAAGCTGTGAGCGGGATATGTGAGAAGAATGAAATGTGCCCGCCGGCTTGAGTATAGTCAATTCCTCTGTGATCCGCGATTTGCTGAGCAAATACTCGCGCAGGGCTGTAAAGGTCAGAAAAAAAAGATCTGCAGGGTCACGTGGGGAGGTTGGAAGACACGTTGCGATATGGAAAAACTGTATCTTGACAGACATTAGGAAACCGGATGGAGTGTCTTGAGTAGGAATTATGAAAACGTAAAAATCATAAAAGCTGTTATAGATTACGATATATGGAGTAAGTGGCTTGAAATGTGCAAGAATAGTAAACATACGAATATGTTGGAGGAAAGTACTCTATCAAGTCCAGAGCAAACTTGTTTGCAAGAATTCCTCCTGCCTATAAGATAAATAGGAGCACGCGAGTGCGACTAACATATTCTGGCTTTGAAGTTACTATTATCGTGGACTTTACTTTGCTCTTCTCCTTATCATATGAGTGGAAGAGATCCTAGCCATGACGGAGTCTGATGCTTCTAGTACTCTACAGAGTACGCATTCAAGCTCAAATATCTTCACCCATTCCGATGACCCCAATCGCTCAAGCTCTCTGAGTCCTGTAAGGGCTGCACCTACTCCGCCTTTCTCTCCCCAGCATACTACTAGTTCTCCCACCTACAAGGACCATACTCAACATATATCCTTTGTGACTATATTGAATGGTACAATGCCAGGGGAGGCGAATGCTATGAAAGAGTTGGCACGCAAGATAGAAACACGAGCAGTAAGTAAATCTCTAATAGTATTATGCTTTGGAGGGTAGTAGGAATTAGCAAACTATTATTTCCAATCTCATACAAATCTCTATGGAGACAAGGGTTATGTTTTCCAATTTATAATGTCGCTCTCAAGTACTAAAACCCGGGCTTGGAGTATGCTAATAGTACGAGACAGATGCTTCAGGTGAAGGGGAAGACTCACAAACTGTAATGGCTTCTAGTACTGAAAGTTATATGACCAAATATAACAGTAACGATTTGGAGGATAGGTGGGAGGATATTGGGTCAGGACTGGGAGAGGGCAGGTCTGGGCTAGTTGCAGTATTGGATGAGGCGAGCGATCATACCCCGGAGCCAAGTACGTCCGAAGAAAGCTATCCCATATCCGCGCTCCCAGCTCAGGCTTCCCGTATTTCCAATGAAACTCGATCAATTGTTCGAGGACTTCGTACCTATGCCCACTAGACATATATCCAACTTCACCAAACCTTTTGCCTTCCTCTTAGCACTCTCTACTGTATTGTTAATAGTACTACCAGGCCTGGCAGATTCCCCCAGCGTGGACGACGTCCCACCATTACACCCGAAACTCAACACCAGCTGATTGAACTAGCCACATCTGATGCCCACCAACATCGACTTCCACTTACCCAGATTGCTGACATTGCCGGTATTCGTATTGGACCCCGTGTGGTGAGACGGATTTTCGCTAGTCATGGCTATCACCGAAGAATAGCTCGTGTGAAAACATTCCTTTCTTCTTCTGCTAAAGTGAAGTGTAAGGATTGGGGGGAAAGATACCGTGACAGGACCCGCGAAGATTGGCAAGACGTTATCTAGTCCGATGCGTGTGCTTTGTCTGTTGGCCAGGTCCCCGGGAATATTTGGGTAACTCGCCGGCTTGGAGAAGAGTTCATGGAGGATTGCCTCGTATCTAAGTTTAACTGACTTACTACGGTAATGATTTGGGGTGCCATTTACCATGACATAAAAGGTCCGCTTATTATTTGAGATATGAAGAGCTGGGGTAAGATCAACGGATTTACCTATATTAATAGGATTATTCGACCTCACCTTCACCCCTGGTATATGTCACTTCACGAAGCTGGTAACACCAACTCTGGCTATATCTATTTTCAACAAGATGGCGCAGCTGCCCACCGCTCGAAATATGCTACTCAAGCCTTTAATGAGTTAGGCATGTCTTCCTATATTTTCCCTTGGCCAGCCAGCTCTCCAGATATGAGCCCTATGGAAGGAGTATGGCGTCTTTTAAAACACAGGATTCAAGACCGGCATCCCCGTCCTGTCACCATCCCAGCTCTCTACTTTGCCATTCAGGAAAAATGGGATAGTATTACCTCCGATGAGATACTAAATCTCACATCTTCAGTTCCAGAACGGGTTGAGGAAGTTCTCTTAAATCACGGTGGTCACACCTCTTTGTAGCCTCTTGTATTCCATCTCTTTTTTTCTTCTTCATCTCCAATGAGCTTCTGACCTTGATGATATCTCCACTCCGCTTACCTTTCAAAACCTACTTTCCCAATATTATTATCCTTTTTCTTTAAGTATTGTCTTTATTAACCTTTCTTATTTTTCCTTAGTACATTCTGTTTATGGCCTTCTATCATAATCTTTCCTAAGAGATATCGTAATCCGCTCTCTCCATTTTCAAGTAAATCACGTAGTTCGCCATCATGAACGATCACTCGTGTGTGCAACATTCCTTGTTTTTAAGTGTCCTGTAACCTTGCTGTTTTTCCACTTGCACACCTTGATCAACACGCCTAATCCTTGTCTTGCGACCTAAAGTTTTCCGCCCTTTATAATCCTGCGTGAGTACACCTCGGCAGAAGAACCTACTAACCTGACTGATATGCTAAAGACAAAAGAAGTAAAGAGTGAACCTGGAACGAAGGGAAGGAAAGGTTGTTGATTGGCTGTTTTCCTCGGTGTGGTTGTTTGTTGTTAGGCTAGTCTACATGAGAGGTGGCTTATGTGCTAAAGTGTGTGCGCCAAGCTAACTACTAAATAGAGTTTTTCCGTGGGCCCGATCGAGCGACATGACTGCTCTCACTACCCTATCAAACACCTCAGGGCACAACGGGTGCGCGTGGTTTTACTGGAATGTTCTTGGCACCAAAGCCTAGCTAGGCATGCAACCTTGTTTTAACGGACCTTCGCTTTTCTTTCACTAAACTACACCCCACTTTTCTTCTCCTCCAAGGAATATTAACCGATCATAGACAAAGGGTAGTTTGACAGTAATTTTCTTGGCACGTCGGAGTGCTGGGCATGCGAGGCTGCTTAACAGACCTCCGCTTTTCTTCTACTTCCGGGAATACCATCAAACATACCCAGCAACAGTTCCCCCCCAACTGAGCAGCAATAAAGAGTCGAAGATGTCTCAAAATACCTTCAATAATAGCATAAACTGCCAGAATACTACGAACTCGAATAATACAACTAACGTGTGGAATAACTGTACTGTTACCGACGATTTGTCTCAACTCCTAACCTGGCTATCCCCCCTAGATCCCAGTTTACGACATTGGGACATTCAAGAGCGCCGTATCAATGATGTCGGAGAATGGCTGATGAGGACTGAGGAATTCGGAAGATGGTCTGGATTGGGTGAGGAAGCTGAAGGTAATAAGGCAGTTCTGTTTTGCTATGGGAATCCGGGGGTCGGCAAGACCTTTATTAGGTAACACGGATTATTTTCCGAACAGAGAAGTAAAGTCATGTTAACAAGCCGGGATAATAGCTCTTTAGTGGTGGACCGGCTGTGCGATCAGACTAGAGGACAAAACACTGCTGTTACGTGCTTTTACTTTTACTTTGCGGATCGAAAGGAGCAGTCTGCAAGCAGTATGGTGGGTTCCCTGCTGAGGCAGGTGATTAGTGGAATGGAAAAGGTGCCGGAGGAAATATCATAGGCCTTGCGTGAGCACAAAAAGGCCGTTTGTGGGCGCAGACCGCAACTCAGTGATATCGTGAAGATGCAACTCATCACGTCCTCGCAACCCACATTTATGGTCATTGATGCTCTAGACGAATGTACAGCTGTGCAGCGATATCGGCTATTTGATTCGTTGAAAGAAATCCTCGAGAAGTCCCCCAGCGCTCGAATATTCGTTACCGGAAGGCCTCACATTTGCCCCGAGATTGAAATACGCCTTGTAGGACGAGTGACCAATGTATATGTTGGTCTCACCAGGGACGATATCGCCCGATTTATTCGTGTTAGAGTGAGCCAGGACGAAACACCGGATGCCATGGATTCGAGTCTAGAGGCAGACATTCTAGAGAAAATTCCTGGAAATATATCGGAAATGTGGGTAACCGCCATGGTGTTGAGGGCTCCATAACATGTTAGCCGCTAATAGATATATTTATGTTTCTGCTCGTTTCCTTAAATATCGAATCAATCTTGCAAGAATCGACCCTATATCGGAGATGAGAAAGGCTAAGTAAAATGACTGAAGGATTGGGGTTGGGAGAGGTCTACGGTGGGATGATAGACCGGATAAAGGCCCAGGGTGGTGATAAATCGCAACTAGCGATTGAAGCCCTGATGTGGATCAGTCATGCCGAGCGGCCATTGAGAGCGAATGAGCTCTGCCACGCTCTAGCAATCCAGGCAGGCTCCATGGATTTCTATGCCGGCAACACCCCTTCAATAAAGACATTGGTGGCCTGCTGCCAAGGGCTTATTACAGTGGATAATGAGGAATCAACTGTGCGATTGATCCACTATACTCTCAAAGAGTATCTTTCCGCCCATCCCGATATTTTCAGTACCCCTCACTGTACAATGGCAGAGGTCTCTTCAGTGTTCTCAGCCATCCGGGGGGACTGCCAAGAGCCCCAGACGGGACGGGGCGGCTAGCTGTAGTCCGTCCGGGGCGCTTTAAGGGCAGGACCGCCGTCTTTAGGCAGGACGGCGGGCCCTACCGGGTGAGACATGTTAGTGCAGGGCAGGGGGATGGACGGCAGGAGACGGCCGGGGACAGGTGAGGACGACCGGGGACAGGTGAGGATGGTTGGGGATGGGTGAGGACGGCCGGGGACGATTGAGGACCGCGGGGGACGGCGGGGGACGGCACGAATGATGTCTCATGATGCTATATGATTGGTTCGGAGGTGCATTATTTCAACTTCGGCTAGTACCGGAGGCCCAAGTGCTGGACTACAGTCCCCTATAGTCCGTTCGGTCCCCACCTTCCCGGGCGTAGCCCGTCCTAGCACCCCAAAAAGACGGACTATGAGCCGTAGTCCGTCCCGTCCTACTCCGAAGACGGACGGACTGGACGACTGAGAACACTGGGTCTCGTTGACCTATCTAGATTCTCGACAAGTCAAAGCTATTCCACTCGATGACGACCCAGACCTCAATGCCCTTTCTAGAATACAGTTCCAAGTACTGGGGAGCCCATGCAAAAAGAGAACTCTCGACCCAGTTAATATCACTAGCCCTACAACTGTTGCAGGAATATGATGGCCACATATCCACCTAACTTATTTTCGGGTCTGGAGAGTATTCACAATTGGATGAAGTAGCCACCTGGTATCCATTCAGTGGTCTACACTGCGCCTCGTTCTTCGGAATTTGTTGATATTGTGGCTGCTTTGACCAAGATGGGATGTTGTGATACGAACGGACAGGATCTTCTGGGGCACACACCGCTTGTATGAGCTTCGAAGAAGGGGCATGAGGAAGTGGTGAAAATGCTACTCGGGCGGGAAGAGGTCAAACCCGACAAGCCAGGTAATAATGGCCGAACACCGCTCTCGAAAGCTGCTGCCAATGGAAAGGGGGAAGTGGTGAAAATGCTACTAGAGCGGCAAGAGGTCAACTTTGATAGGCCACATTATCGAGGCAGAACACCGCTTTCCTATGCCGCTGAATAGAATGGGGAAGCTTTAAAAACACTATTGGGGCGAGAAGAGGTCAGCTCCGACAAGGCCGAAAATGAGGGCAGAACGCCGCTCTCGTATGCCTCTTCCAATGGAAAGGGGGAGGTGGTGAAAATGCTACTCGGGCATGAAGAGGTCAGCCCCGACAAGCCAGATTATTGTCGCCGAACGCCGCACGCCGCTCTCATATGCTCCTGGACGTTGGTATTTGCATCGCAGTGAAAGTCATGGGGTGGTGGTGGAAATGCTACTAAGGCGCGAAGAGGTTAACCCCGGGTCCCCGACAAGCCAGACAATAAGAGCCGAACACCGCCTTCGTATGCTGCCGACAATGGATCGGTGAAAGATGTGAGAATGATTCTTGGGCGGGAAGAGGTCAATCCCAACAAGCCAGATAATGGGGGCCGAACGCCGCTCTCGTATGCCGCTAGCAGAGGAGATAAGACCTGTGTGATGATACTGCTCGGGCAGGGAGAAGTCAACCCTGACAAGCCAGATAATAAGGGCAGAACGCCGCTCTCGTACGCCGCTGGCGAAGGATCTAGTGTGGTGGAAGTGCAACTCGGGCGAGAAGAGGTTAGCCCCGACCGGCCGGATCATGAGGGTAGAACACCGCTCTCCTATGCCGGTGGCGAAGGATGCTGGGAAGTGGGGGAAATGCTGCTCCGACGGAAAGAGGTTAACCCCTAAAAACCAGATAATGAGGGTCGAGTGCCACTCTCGTATGCCGCTCGGAGCGGACATGGGGTGTGTGCCAGAATACTATTCTGGCAGACTGTGCTCAATATCAAAAACATAGCCATTAACCTCTAAACACTGCTCATGTTCGGTGCCGATATAGCTATTAGAGGCCCTACTCACACCTACTGCCTCCCGCAGCGGTAACCTACAATACCCAGATTACCGTCGGCATGAAAACAATCGCTATTCCTTCCCCTCTGGAGTCTGTTACTTGTGGAAGGTATCCTTACATCACGCTCCGGGGCGTAGTAAATCCCTCGTGAAAGCGGTACACCACATGTTATTACCCTCGCCAATCTCCATGTTTAGCTCGTACGGTCAGGATTCATGAGTTTGGGTTTATAAAGTGGGGTACTGGCTCGTCTGTGGCATGGAATAGATCCATAAGGGTAAGATTTGATTAGTACCTTCTGTTTTTCATCCCCGTCTGCTTTCTTCTCATGTACTGTTTTTCTTTTCATTCTTTTCTCTCCCCCCAACTGCCTCCTTGCGCGATAGATAGACTGTATACTTGCATAAGGTATTGTTTATTGTTTATTTTATTTTTAGATTGAGAAGGAGCGATGTATGATAGAGTAAGGATTCTGCTAGTATTAGTGAAAACCCGTTTAAGACGATGTCTATAATAGTAGGGGAGCTATGATAAATGTGATGGCTCAATTAACAGTACCGTATTGAATATGCTGAAGCCTTACAATGGGCTAGCCAGGGTCAAAAAAGGGCCGACCGGACCCAGCCCAAGCCCAACCAATATTGAGTGCAACCCAACCCAACGAAGGAGAGGCCCGGCTAATCCAAGGAACCTAGTAGGCTGGTGGATAAAGGAAAAGGAAGTAAATATCTGCTTGTATTAGTATGAAATTATGAGAAGACAATAGATAATAGTAATAGTGGGTAAATGAGAAAGAAGTGATTTATCAATAGCAGGAGAAGGGAAAGAGGCAGTTGTATGGGTGTGCTTAGCATGGCAATTGGAGTTGAGAGGATAGGTGAAATGATGCTAAGAAAACAGGCACAGGAGGATATGCGGAGAATAGTGCTACTCACTATACTGTGAAAATACTTCTTTGTTCAGCTCGCTTTTGGGAGCGCGCTTGTTGGTTGTTTTAATATAGGCTGAGGATTTAGGCTTGGGTTGGTCTTTGAAGACTTGTTGATTTCCAATATAGAGTTTGATTTTGGGTGCTTGGATTGTTTTGGGGAAGATATTGCGAATGCAGGAATAAATAATAGTGTGTAGATTATGCAGCTTGCAGGAGAAGTAGAAGTATTGTAAGATAATGTGGAAAAGGCTAGAAGCACATAACCGTGCCAAGGTTGGAACAGTGGGCGCAACCCTTGGATGTTGGTAAGCTCACAACCTGGGGAACAGTAAAGAGTGCCTGCCAGCTCAACCCCACTTTGTGGCTCAATACAACTTTGTGGCTCATCACAACTTTATGGTGCAAGGCACCTTAGTGACCAAGCATAAATTTTCTACTCAGGATAACTTTGAAACTAAATATAATTCTATTTAACTGGAAAGGGTATACAGGCATATTATCACTTCTAGGATGTCACTGTCAAACATGTAGCCTGGTACAAGCACTTTATCCCCTGTTTGTGATAAGAAATTATGGGGGAGAATGTTCTATTACAAAGTGACTGTGTTACTGGGTTTCCTTCCATCAGGTTGCTCAAAAGGCCATTCACCGGAAAGGGTACAAGTTTGGCAGTATTATGCTACAAGGGATAATATATCTGTGTACTTTTTCATGGTAAATAAAATTATATTTAGCCTTAAAGGTATGCTAAGTAACAAATTTATGCTAGATTACTAAGTTGCATTGCACCATAAAGTTGTGTTGAGCCACAGAGTTTCAATAGTAAGCCACAAAGTTATGTTGAGCCACAAACTTGTGTTGAGTGGACAGAAACTTTTTAGAGTACTGTAGGTTGTGAGCTTGTAAATATCAGGGGTTGTAGCTATAGCTGCAACCTTGGCACAGTTAGATGAGAGAGTATTTGTTTTCCTTTTATTGAGCCTCTCTTATATAAGCAAGCTAAACGTGAAACAATTACTAATCGGAAGTAGCATAGAATGTGAATAGAGAAATATGATTGTAGATGATGGTGAGCGCTTTACGGGAGTGAGTGCGAGTTCAAGTTAGCATAGTAAAAACAGTAAATTACTTGTATTTGGAAACTAGTATAGTAGATAAGGCTAATTGGCTTTAGAAGATAGTAGTAGTATTGAGCTTAGGACAGGGGAGAATAGCTTAAAGAGACTTTGTTTGAATGAAAATAAGAGTATATAAAATATTTCTAGGTCTCCCCACCCACATACTTGTTTACCCCATTGTAAGAAGTAGTTCTATTCCGGTAAGTTTAATAAACCAAAATTTTACTCATACAAAATCATCATTTAATATAAATACTAACCTATATGGTATAAAGTATTACGTCAGCAGGTTGAAATTTGTGCAGTAATGGTAATAAAGCAGTGTTGAGGAATGTGGACTCCAGCTCAAATATAAACTTCAATGAAGGTAACAAGAAGTTATTCTCGATGCAACAAAAGTAACAATCTGTGTTAACAAGAACATAGTAATTAATTAATATATAATAGATGAAAGTACTACCATTAGTAATGTAAGTTTTAACACAAACTTTGAACTATTAATAGAGAGCAGTTAGCTAATATTGGAAAAACATGAAAATCAATACCAGTTATTGGAGCAAGAGAGTGAGATTAAAACTATAGGAGTTCTGGAAGGAATGTTGGTAGTTACATCAAAGATGTAACTATAAAAGCCTTCTGGAAGTAGAGTGTTTTGATAGTCCGTTGAATCATCCTGCATTCAAGAAGATACCAAGAGAGAAGCTGCCGAAAGAAAATAACTGGATTCCGCTCATATCAAACTGGAAAATATAGCTTGGCATCTTGAACACGTAGCACGTCTTTCAGATTCAAGTACCCCTAATGCCATTGACTATTCCTTGAACAACTTAACTTGAAAGCTGTTGGTTACGCTTGTTATGAAAGCTGTTTCTATTGAGATGACATGTGAGAGCATGATTCTTGTATTACATTGTGCCAATAGGTTTCTTAAAGACAAGCAGCAAGGGGCAGAAGTGATTAAACTCAAGTTACTTATAGACTACACAATGCTGTACCTGACATTGGAGCATTGTATCACATTCGTAATCTGAGTAGTAAATTCGGGAAAGGGAGCTAAATAGGTTGATTTGCAAAAGAAACAGGTTTTCTGTCACAAGCTAAAGGGGCAGGATAGTGTACCAGGTGAGGGGGGATAACTAATAAAGCAGGTAAGAGAGGGTAAGGTTTATTGGTCGATGATCAACCTTAAAAACGTTATTGTTCTGCCAATGCTTGCTATTATAGGCAGTGGGGTTATGCAAATTGCCACGGACCATATAATACATTTACAAATGGTCATATTGAGCCCGTTACATATTATCTGCCCACCTATCCTACCCGAGTGGTGTTATATGAGACACTTACATGAGTGTATATTGCAGTCCTATTTTCTGCATATCACAGAATGTATACAATGGCTGAACTATTGGTACTTTACATCAGTTGACATATTGCCGCCTCTATGGGTAAGCTTTACTTCTTCCAACTTTTACGTTCTTCAGATCTTATACCTTTTGTTTACAGGTTTTGTACTGCAATTGTCTGACAATAAACATGCACTCCAGCTCTGACTAGTCATATCCTGAATGAATTTTCACTAAATGTTCATTTCTCAGCCAACAGTTTCTACCCTAACATCAATGTTTGTCAATTTGACCTAGCAAGGTGGCTTTTGTCAAAGGATCCTAATCAAGAAATTAAACCCAGGCCCGACCTGGTTCTCATTAGACCAAGGCTTGAATCTATCCCTCTTAGCATTTTTGCCACTCCTCTACATACTGAAAGTATTTGTGATCTGCTACTTAGCATTATGAGCAGCTACAGGAATTAAAAGGCCTTAACAGGTGGGGGATTGTTGGGTCAATACGAGACTCAGGAGCTACTCACCGGCCTAAATAAGATTCACATTTCTGAGCCAATTACTGAAGTCCTTTATGGTAAGGGGTTTAATATTGAATACAAAAATGTTCTCCTATTGTGGCAAAGAGTAGTAAAATTGCCCCTGTTATTTCATCCTTTAATGATCATATAGCGACTCTTTGTCTGCTTGATTCTATTGCCTGTACTTTTTTTGAATCCTGTATTTTTACCAAAGTATGTTAAATATCTCCCCTTTAACTGTTCTTGATTATCAAAATAACTTGCAATAGGTAGAGAACAAGGGGGTGGGATTGCACACCTGGAAAGTTGCAGTAAAGATAATGATGGAAGAAGGTAAAGTAGGAGAAGAAAATAACATTCAAGCGTGCTTACATTCCTTGTATTTTAGCCACAGTGTGGTGACGGGTTCCAGCATATTCTGTGAATCAGCAGATGATACTTCCATACTTTGTGATTGAGCAATAATTAAGCTATATCTTGAGATTGCATACAAGCTATTTGATAAAAAGCATGAGATCCAAGGTGCTATCTCCTGTAGTTGCAAATACTTGTAAATAGCTTGCTACTGTATCAATATTATTGAATTTGAGTAACCTTATTCTCTATCTCCTTATATAATTATAATACCGATTAGTCTAATAAGCAAAATCATTAACAATACCCCAGTCTTAATATCTAGCTATATATGGCATATGCTCTATCGCGAATAATACAACCATCTACATGATCAATTGTTACTACATGTTGGTGCAGCTATTATGAATATTCAACTTCTACACAAATTGGTAATTAAGTTAACACAGTTTCTTTATGTTTAAAGGTTTGCTTCTGGAGCCTTCTTCTTATGAATACAGAAAGCAACCATAGTATCAATAATCTTCTAAGGTTACTGAACTGAACCAGATTTGACAACTCCCTACATTGCTCTAATAAAGACATTAATTGACAATTTGGTAACTCAGTTGACGAAATTTAGAAACAGGTAAGAGGATAACTGGCTACTTAGCTCCCCAAAATGAGAACTGAATTCTGTCGAAGTAGAGAATTAGATACTGGACCTAATTGTAAAGAGGGTATTAGGTGCTACATCTATATATGTCCTATATATGTTGTTCATGATCAGAATATATCGTGGGTATTAACTAATAGATATTGTGGAATCTGGTGAGTTGGATAGTTGGCAACTTGATTTCACAGGTGACTAGGATACAGGGTTATATATTGCTGGCGTTAAGATTTTAGTTATCTGGAGCAGCAGAGCTAGAGGGTGTATATGGAGTAGGGCAGAAGACTTTCTAATGTAAGTGGAATGCTAAAGTGCTGGTTTCATGTGTACAAATATTGAAATGTATATTATACAAGGGGGTTGAACAATAATTGTCTATATAGAGCTTTTATTCCATTATTGGTTTGAGTGATGTATATAAGCAAGTTGAAATAAAGAAAAATATTCTGACTTTATACTATTTGTGGCCTAAAAGTAGACAACATTTTCTCATTTGATACTCAATCAGGTCTCAGTTACAGAAGTTATTACAGCCAAATCTCTCGTACTTGGATTACTTGGTGTTTTAAAATATGAAAATCTTGTCATCAGTAAGAATGTCTTTAATTATAGAATTAGCACTTATAGCAATCTTGATCTATATTTACTACATGTTCTTCTTAAATTATAATATTTAAATTCAAATCTGGTATTTGATAAATAGTTCTGTAATCACAAAATAGTTCTAGTTGATTATCATACTTATCACTTAAGTGGTATAAGGCACTGCAGTTTACCACCTTAGAGTTTACATTATTGGTAATCTAAATATTAATAAATGCAATGATCATTACCTAATAAATAGTATTATTATATCTAGATTGAGTAAGTTGACCTCTTGGGTAAGTCTGAGCATGATTAGGGAATTATTCAATCCTTTTATAGTGATTTTCTACATAAGATCTCTTTTCTGCATTCCTCTATTCTTCTCCTCTCTTTCCTCTTATCTCAATCAACCGTCCTCTCTATACACAGTTTGTGGCATTTTGTGATTTTGAATGATATTGCTTATATACCCAATTTGCTTCTACTAAGCTTGACTATACGAATATTTATCCTGATATATATGTGATGGATGAGCATGTCCAAGTTCCTTCTATTTTGGCAGAAAATGAAAGACTTCTGGTAGATGAGATGCTTAGTCTTCTAGATGGTCATGAATTTGGTAGATGAGATATGATCAATATGGTAGCGTAAAAAGTGATCCCAATATAATTGATTCAGGCACAGAGTTTGGTGAAGGGAATTGTAGAAAGATGATTGCAGGAGGCTGACAATCGAGTTCTTGGTGGACACAGATATTGGCTGAAAACAAGTGGTGACGTAGAGGAGATGGTAACTATAGGAGTTGCAGTTACTAGATCAAAAAGAACTGAAAGGGCAGAAGGTGAGTTTTATCTATTACAGTAGACTAAAATAAGAGCAGGATGATTAGCTAATTGATAATAGGAGAAGCCGGCTGTACGGTTGAGGAAATTGTGATGACAATGGCAAGGAAGAGTGCGCCCCAGCCAGAGCTTGTGATAGAACCAAAAATAAGACTATGGTACTTATCCCCAGGCCTGAATGGTTTGTTCGTGGTAAGATCCTTTCTTATAATTTAAAATAAATAGGAAGATAACTAATATCAACCTGGAAAGTTACTAAGACTTAACTGGAGACAAAAAGACTTTCATGATAAAGGAAACTTCTCCAAGAATGAAGTCCGAACAGTGGCAAGAGCATGACGCATTCAAAGTTACCGATAATATCATAATCCAAACAAACAACCTGGTACCGATAACATAAGGCCTTGTCTTGCATCTCACATCAGTATTAATGTTCATAATCGACATATGTATAATTACTATGAGCCACAGGAGAATGACCATGGTTGTATATACACCTTTCAAAAAAACTATCCGATATACTAGGTTGTCAAGCTCAGTGAACCCGAAAACAATTTCTTACCGACTTCCCTGATAACCTTCTCTGGCCCACTATGATCATTCACACCACCCAAATTCTCATACCCATTTCTCAACACAAACAAGCAGAAGCAGGTTCAGAAATGTCACTTGGTGTCTTACTAGTATTTTCATAGTTTAATGGTGATGAAAACCTAAATGGAGGACTGGATGTGTAACGGGGTCTTGGTGCTGGATGTTAGTCCAAGGCACACAAGGGCAGGAAGATCCTGATAGTAATGCCAAGTGTGACATCTCTGTATTAGGATTACCCTGCTTTCCCAATACAATGAGTAGAAATAAGAAAGTACATGGTGATATGATAATGAATCCTTCATTATTTCAGAGTTAATATATTAATCTACAATTATACATAATTGTAAATTTATACTATGAAAAGGTTATAGTTTGCTTATACAACCTGAATTATTATATCAACTTGCATATTCTTATTTTTTTCACAGTATTGAAAAGGTTGAACAACCCCTATTAGAGATTTTTACACTTGGCGTCACGACCAAATTTGTTACAATTTTGTGAGAAACTTAGTCTGAAGTTTAGTCTTTTGGAATGATATAAGATATGAGGTGGCAGATATGGATTAGGAAGAGTGTAGGCTTGGAATAAATATGGAGTATTAGGTGAATTAATATCCTGTGTATGAGCGTATTCATATGAGTGGTAGCTGAACTACTGGACAGGGCTGGTTGTATCTGACATAATACAATAGTGTTTAAAAGAGAAATAAGTAGCATCAGTAAAAGTAATCCTGAGTGTAAGTCAGTTTTGTGCGTCTGAGACATCTGATGCTGAAATGCTAATCTTCAGTCAGGATGTAGCATGATAGTCTTAATGACGCGGGATGCTACAATGCAACTACTGTATGGACCAGATGCAACTAGGCCTAGCTATTAATACTTAGAGCACAACAAGATAAAGTATTGAATCTTCAGTATAGCGTGAATTTACTGCTTATCTTCCCGATATTTGCCAAGAGTTCCCACTTTACACACTCCTAACCTAGCTTCAAAAGTTCATAGAGTATCAAAACCACTCTGCTATTCAATATATCTTTTAAATAATGAACAAATTAAATACAAGGTTTTGCATTACCTTCATATAGCTGGTGTGGGAAGACTCAAAACAAGAGGTAGAGATTTCCAGACTTTTGATATGAAAAAGAAATATCTAATTCCAGGAAGCAGCTGGTATGGTACAAATTAACCTCTTGTAAGGAGTATCAAAAGCAGTGTCACTGTGCGAGAGTAATCTACAATTAACCTCTGGAAGAAATAGGAAGACTAATATCCGCAAGGTAGGCACCATCATGGTTTAGATATGACCGTAATAGATCTTATACCATTGTATAGCTTGAGTTGAGTACAATAATCTTGCGAAAACAGTTTCAATCTTAGTAACATTATTGTGGATTAATCTGCCACCAAGTATTAGCACAATTAGAGATACAAATCACAGACATGTTGGTGGATACCTGTGTTTTTATAGGAGAGATGTGTACTTTATACTATCATATAGCAGGTACAGATCCCAATAACCATTACCAAATGTAATGAAAATCTGTCATGTGGTTGTACAGTAATCACCTCTCAATTTAAAGTTCGTCTTCTGATCCTGGGCACTATTTGTTGAAATATTAGTACAAAGAGATCATGTGTGTTATCTCTGAGTATTGGTTGCTGATGCAAGTAAAGTACTTTGTCTGTTCCCAATGTCCTAAGTATCCTGCTTTATGTTGAAAGGCCCAGGCTTATGTCATTGCAGGTAGTTCATTTAGTGACTCTTTACTCTACTTGGTTTCCTTCAGAGATATACAATTAAGCAACACTGTATCGTGGCTCAGACCTTACGACTATCACTACTGATCTTCTTCCACCACCCTTGAGTTTCCTTATCTCTATTGTGACAACTAGCAGGGCCCCTCCGTATTATAGAAATATTCACAGAGACTGAACCCATAGTATTTCTTGGCAAACAAAGGCTAGTAAGACTGAGTTGTATATGACCAACTTATCGTATTCTTAATCTTATGTTTGCCATAAGAATTAGACTCAAACAATATGGCAAGGTTCTGTTTTCTCAACATTATCTTTAGGGGAGGCAAAATGCCACTAGAGTCAAGTCAGCATCTGAGTGATAGCAAGAACACTACAATCTATCTTAGATCATATTGGTCTCTCGATACTTAGCTTCAAACCTGTCACGACATACTATTTTATCACAAACCTATGACTCAATATCTACATTCAGATGTACTAGCAGCAATACTCCACAACAACTATGTAATCAATCAAGAATCTGATAACAAGAGTTTGTAGGGACCTCTTTGTGCTACATACTAGTAGAGGATTTATCCCTACTGAGTGATTGTTCATAATGTTCCAGTTACTATTTCAGGTCTGGTAATCTATGGATTCAAAGACTTTTTTCATGACAGTAGGGCTGACCTTTATACTATGAGTGGGAAGTGATTGGACTCTATACTAGCAATGCACTGGTATAAAGTATGTCTCAGTCAGATTAATGCTCGGGAAATCCTGGCATTCAATGGATGGGATCACCAGAGTAGTATCATACTAGCACTGGCGCTTACATACTAGATGGCACATTAATCCCCAACAACAGAATGGATTTTGATTCAATCGATGGTGGGTTGTTGGGCCCAATGCCAGTTAGATTCTAGAATAGAGTACATGTTTGTTGAATGAAAGATGGGATATTGCAATCTGCTGTACTGGGTCTCACAGGTGTAGGCATAGGGATGATAATTCAAAAGTAACTCAAACACATATATTAAAATTAGTCCTTGAGTTGAAACGGAAGATAAAATAGAAGACTAGATAATATTATGATACTATTTGAACTCTATAAAACAAATTGTAAGCTGGCTCAAGGGTGTGTAAAGAAACGCTTCACTAATCTCAGGAAGATAGATACCATATACTGTGTATTGGCAATATTCAAAGGTGCATGTCCATAAGTCCTTAGTATTAGGTACTAGCATCCCCCCACTCGAGACCTCGAGCCCGTCTGCTCTCTCATATAGTATATCCAATTTATATTTGTATTAGTTGCTTGTTGAAATATTGGTAGGACAACTATATACTGAATTAGAATTCCAT
>Ga0307513_10001331_pt1 | contig 35790 bp, 32 predicted proteins | sample 15_EM_MG_FD_202174 | JGI IMG/M metagenome (GOLD analysis project Ga0307513, IMG submission 202174) | Populus trichocarpa ectomycorrhiza microbial communities from riparian zone in the Pacific Northwest, United States - 15_EM | ecosystem: Host-associated > Plants > Roots > Unclassified | place... | reverse complement strand
CCCAACTTGTCCTTCAACTATTATCCTTCTAAGCTACCGGTCCCTTGAAGCCTCCCTTAGCGCCAGCGCTAGCAGGTCTATCGCCGGTCCTATTGTATTTTCGTTAGACAGGAATAAACCTGTTACACACATTCAAACAAACACCAAACTGCTTCAGTTGGACCTAAATAGCGTCCATGCAGATAGTGCTTGATCTCATCATGCTCAGACTCCACACTGACAGTAGCTCTATCTCCACCCTTGTAAATATATTTGTGAATATACTTCACTGCTTGTACTGAACCACAAACCTCTACATTAATGTGGGCATTATACCGGAGAGACAGATAGGGGCTGTATGGTACAACTCTACGATTGTCAATCATGGCAGCAAGTGTACCTCCTGATCCAGGAACTGGTATCATAAAAGACCTGCCCGTATTCCGTCTCCGGTACAGGGGGTATCCATTCTCAGGAACTGTTGTCTCCTCCAAGAAATCACGTGGATACCCCTTATGACAGGTGGTCACAACGGCTGGGTTTAGGTCTTTCATGCCTAAGGCATGACCATTTCCCCCTACACATTGTGTATGTACCATGGTACTCTCAATAATAGTCCTTAACTGTTGACCTAGGACGTCATCTTCAGTTGGGATTTCGGCAGATATAAACCTGTCAATATAGACAGGTGTAAGAAATTGGACATCAGTTTTCAGAAACAGCAGCAGATGCAGATGAGGCAGCCCACGCTTCTGGTATTCTATTGTCCAGACCCAGCCACGCCAAGGACCAAACAGTTGCTTGTGTTTGAGCTATTCCAACAGATCACGGACCTTGACATTGAAGACTCTAGCGACGGGATCTGGGCGGTCAATGGCAGTCTGACCAGAAAGCAGCTCATCTTGTATCTCAGCCCACTTTGGGTTAGCTGTAAACGTAATGAACAGTGAAGGCTTTCCAAAGTTGCGTACCAGGGCCATACTATCCTGATACAACTGCTGCATGAATCTGTCTCCACCAACATAGCTTGATGGTAAGACAACTCTTCGTCCAACCTCCTCTGGATTCACATCGCCTTGTTGCAGTACATCAGCCAGACCATTGTACAAATCAGTTCTAAGTTTAGCCTGATTTGTTCGGAGCCAGTTCAGCTTGTTCTGATCACAAGCTGCCCAGGCATCAACCACGAATTGCTGGAAGAGCATTTGGGATCTCATAAGAGTTGCTGGCTCGTCAGTCCTGGTGTGTAAGGGGAACCTGAAAAATGTCCTTTGTGACATCCTCAGGTTCTGGCGATTGCCCTCCTCATTTCTCAGAGTTCTTGCCCAGTGCCACCCAGGCTCCCCATTTGGCAAGAGCAGTACATAGTGTAGTGGCAAGTACGAAGCGTGATTTGAATTAATGATGGTTAATCGATTATCTGGGACCTCACCATTAACCCTCTCAGCAAACACAATATCACGAAATCCTCCCCTGCCATATTCCTCAGGCAGGATCATAGCAACATCATTGGCTGTAGGCAAGTTCTCTCTTCTCCTATCTGCCCCAGATTCCACTATCAGGCTCAATCTGGGATCAAGGATGATACGCAGGTTTGGTTCCTGCTCTGCAAGCTGTGCGAACCTTTCCCTGGCTGTAAGATACAACTGGATAAAGGGGTATACTTCCTGTAACATCCTTGTTAAGGATGCAATTATTGTCATATCCAGTGTAGGTGCTCCTGCCTGTCGGGCTTGAGCGGCCTGATCAGGATCATACAAATAGATCTGGGAGTACAGGGCATCCCGCCCTCCTGGTGGAACAAGTGGGCCTTGCTGGTGATAGATAGCACCAGGGATTTGAAAGAGCTGTAAGCCCTGCCCTGTAGCTCCTGTTCGTGCATCAGCATTAAAACTGAGTGATGTGAAGGCAAACAGCGTATTCCAGCGACAGATATGCTGACTGAACAACCTTGAATGACTATCCTGTCCAGTCATCAAGGTGTTCAGAGGTTCAGGCAGAGCCCTCATTCTCTCCCCTATCGCATCACCATGCTTGCAACCGGCCTGAAAGGTCCCAGCTGCAGAACGGCGCCCGTTCTGGGGTCGCAGCCTCTCTTCCCGCCAGTGGAGTGCCCGGCAGGCAGTGCACCCAATGTCCTTAGCACCCAGATTGTGTGCTGTCCATTGTGCGCGGCACTCAATGAAGGCTGTATAGACAGAACCTGAATTCTGCCTCACAGCCACAACTGCACCAGATGCACGTACGTGATTTTCACCATGTTGTGCTGCTCTGGTTCGCAGTCGGACATTAGCCCACTTGGCCTAAATAGTTATGAGTTTGTTAGTAATAGCAGAGGTAGTCCACAACTGGGATAGTGGACTTACCAAGCACTCCGAGTCTCTGCAAGACCTTTTCCGGTTCCCTCGCAGATCATGATCAAAGTCTTCATATGGCCTGTCTCGCCGACACTGACCACATCTCTGACTCTCCATTATATCACCTAAAGATTCACCTTATTAATAAACAGTAAGGGTAAATACAGAACCAGTAGATCAGAATAAATACTTTACCTGATATAACAGAGAGTGCAGAAATTGAGTCAGTGTGCTAGCCCCACGAGATTGGGTGTTGCTTGAGCCGATTCAGAACCTACACTTACTATTAGTAACTGTCCCTTTCCTATAAAATAAAAGAGAGGAAGGAGCAAAGAAGAGGGTGAAAATAATGGTGTTGGGGCGTGAGGTATGGGAAGGGATGACGGTGAGCCTGAGGAAGAAACTGGGGTTGAGAGAGGAGTGGTGGGGTTGACGGGGTTGAGGGGGTTGAGGGGTGAACAGAGATAAAAAAAGGAGGCAAAAGAAAGAATAAAGTAGGGGAAGAAGAATAGTGAGAGGGGTGAAGAATAGAGGTGGGCAGGCTGTGTAATGTGCAGGTGCAAGAGGGATATTTGTAGGCAGGATGTTTTGAGAGGGATAAATTGTTGAATGTGTGTTGTGAAGAAAGGAAGAAAGAACATAATAATGGGGAGGGAAGAAGGGAGGAGAGAAGGGAGAGAAGCGTGACAGAGAAGAATTATATAGAGAACGATAGGGTGACGGGTGTGAAGGTTGCCAAGGGTGGTGGACTTGGCGGTAGGTGTGAGACAATGGCACATGACAGGCATTTAGGGGGGCAACGGTTGCGACGCAACAGGCTCGGCATAGATGATCAGATAGTGCTTTTGGATAAGCATTTACAGTACATATAGATTTGTTGTTTAAAATTCATGAGCGGTGTCAGCCTTCATCCGTTGTATCTGGATAGATGTCATTCCGTTCACGTAGTATCTGAACGATCTCCTGATGCCCAAGCTTCACAGCCAGCCAGAGCGGGTCCCGGCCACCCTTGTCACATATGGTGGGATTGACGTCGTTCCGTTCAAGTAGGATCCTCACCACATCCTTATGACTATTCAGTACAGCTTACCATAGCAGTGTTCTTCCTCGTTTGTCGTCTGTATTAGGATGAACCTCGTCTCGGTCCAGTAGCATCCTCACCACTCCTTCATGTCCTTTTCCAGCGGCCCACGAGAGCGGAGTTCGTGCATCTTGGTCGGCACACTGCGGATTAACACCACTATGCCCTAGCAGCATCCTCACAACTCCTTCAAGCCCGTTCCTCGCTGCCCACATGAGCGGTGTTCGGTCACCTTGGTCTGATATATCGGGATCGACATCACTCCGTTCCAGTAGTATCCTCACGACTCCTTCATGACCGTTCCCAGCTGCCCACGAGAGCGGTGTTCGAGCATCTTTGTCGGCGCACTGCGGATTGACGGCGCTATGCCCTAGCAGCATCCTCACAACTCCTTCATGCCCGTTCCTCGCCGCCCACAAGAGTGGTGCTCGGGCACCTTGGTCGGCGCACTCTGGATTGACACCGCTATGCCCTAGCAGCATCCTCACAACTCCTTCATGGCCTTTCCTCGCGGCCCACGAGAGCGGTGTTCGGTCACCTTGGTCAGATATGTCAGGACCGACATCATTCCGTTCCAGTAGTATCCTCACGACTCCTTCATGATCGTTCCCAGCTGCCCACGAGAGCGGTGTTCGAGCATCTTTGTCGGCACACTGCGGATTGACACCGCTATGCCCAAGCAGCATCCTCACAACCCCTTCATGCCCGGTCATCGCCGCCCACAAGAGCGGTGTTTGGGCAGCTTTGTCGGCACACTGCGGATTGACACCGCTATGCCCAAGCAGCATCCTCACAACTTCTTCATGCCCGGTCCTCGCCGCCCACAAGAGCGGTGTTCGGTCACCTTCGTCAGATATGTTGGGATCGACATCACTCCGTTCTAGTAGTATCCTCACGACTCCTTCATGACCGTTCCCAGCTGCCCACGAGAGCGGTGTTCGAGCATCTTTGTCGGCGCACTGCGGATTGACGGCGCTATGCCCTAGCAGCATCCTCACAACTCCTTCATGCCCGTTCCTCGCCGCCCACAAGAGTGGTGTTCGGGCACCTTGGTCGGCGCACTGCGGATTGACGTCGCTATGCCCTAGCAGCATCCTCACAACTCCTTCATGCCCTTTCCTCGCGGCCCACGAGAGCGGTGTCCGAGCACCTTGGTCGGCGCACTGCGGATTGACGCCGCTATGCCCTAGCAGCACCCTCACCACCTCTTCATGCCCGCTCCTCGCGGCCCACAAGAGCGGTGTTCGGTCAATTTGGTCAGATGTGTTGGGATCGACATCATTCCGTTCGAGTAGTATCCTCACGACTCCTTCATGACCGTTCCCTGCGGCATACGAGAGCGGTGTTCGGTTATCATAGTCCACCGGGTCTGGATCGACATCATTCCGTTCGAGTAATATCCTCACAACTCCTTCATGCCCTTTCCTTGCGGCCCACGCGAGCGGTGTTCGGCCATCCTGGTCAGTTGTGTTGTGGAAGACATCATTCCGCTCCAGTAGTATCCTCACCACTCCTTCGTGCCCGTTCCCCGAAGCCCACGAGAGCGGGGTTCGCGCATTTTGGTCGGCACACTGTAGATTGACGTCGGGCTGCCCTAGAAGCATTCTAACAACCTGCTCATGCCCATTCACAGCGGCCCACCAGAGCGGTGTTCGGCCATACGTGGTTTCCATGGTCAGCGGTTTGAGGTGGCCGCTACTTTCCTCTACCAGTATCCTCACGGACTCCGAATACGAATCCGATCTCCCACAGCCCTAAGCGATCGTTTCTTTACCCCGGTAATCAGTCAGTATACAATCCGCCCTCCCCACACGCACTGACCGCTGAAAGAAAGGGGTTGATCCGGTGGGGGATGTGGCTGCTGATGAAGCTTCACTTACCGGCAACTAGGCAGGAAATGTGGTTAATCGAGGCCTGCGTAACAAATCAGATACTTATTTGAGTCACGTAGTCTCACACGTGCAAGGCCGCGAGGTTCACACCGTGGAAAGAAGAAGATGGGAGGAAGAGGTAAAAGATAAATAAATAAGGTAGTATGGTTCCGGCCACCTATACACTATAACTGGAATCCCATCTGATAGTTAGAGTACAATATTTAGTTTAGTTAGTTTGTGACGGCCGCTTCTGGCATCGTGACTGTTTGTTGGTTTCTCCCGTTGCGTGGGTTTTCCCTGTCTAGTGCGGTCTCTACCTGTCTACGTTTGCGATTGGGTCTATTATTGGTTGTGCGGGAGTGGGCTTGGGCCGGATGTTTCTCCTTACATAGTCTTCTCTCTTGTACGACTAGTCCATAACGAACATCTCACCCCACATACGATATACCACCAACATAAACAAGGGAAGGAATCGGAAGGATTGGGGAAAACCCACCTACAGTGGGTCGCATCTAAAAAAAAAAAACCAGAGGCTATCCTAATCAAGACTGTAAGTAGTTACGCACTACCTAACACACTATACAATACCTCTTGAGTAACAACAAATCACGGCCAAGAGGTACAGTGTGATAACCGTGTCAAGGTTCCCACCACTTCGCAAGACGCTAAGCGACAGCTCAAGGATAGATTTACGCGCAATCCAATTGGCAAGGCTCCTGTTAGTTAATAATGAAATATGATTAAATTAATCCAAATAAAATTCTCACCACACGAAAATAAAAGTTGAAAAGAGAGGAGGCAAAATGGAAGACTTATTTGCAAAGACTTAAATTAATGTATGGGAAAGTCAGAAGGGCATTTAAAGCATCACAGAATGTTCGGCAGTATGCTAATTCGTAATTCTTAAATTCACATACAAACAAATCTATTGTTGACCTGTGCGTTGAGCTGTGAGGGACTTTCATGAGAGTGGTCTTGGTTACAAGCAAGCAATCGGGGGTTGTGACGGAGCCACAACCTTGGCACTGTTACTTTCATCCGAGTGGAGAAAATCGTAGGACAAGCCCGAAAACACACCAAAATATGCTGTTTTCACACATTGATAAAGCACCTCCCCAAAAGTCTTGGTGAAATGCCCTTTTTGCACCAAAACTGGCCATGTTTAACCAACTCCCGCACCTGGAATTGCTTCAAATAATGTTGATGACTTACCTAGCTATTTTCACCTTCGTTACAGCTTTCATCTGATGCCACTTATCAGGTTGATTTACGCTATGGGCCTAATCTACAAACCTTCAAAGTGGATCATACCTGTTGCAATGCCAATTTTGTATGTAAAATGGCACTTTTTCACTGACTCAAAACTTTAGAACTCCATAACTTTTCCAATTCTTCACCAAATTCATTAAGAGTTGTTTAGGAGTAGGAGAAAGGTATTGTAACTATATATGAGAAATTAGGTTGGAAAATTCTTTGTGGTTTATGAGCTACAAGTAGCTAAAGATCGCTGTTTTTGGTGTAAAAAGCCCATTTCACCAACACTTTTGCGGAGGTACTGTTTCCAACTTGGAGTTGAACCTTCAGCTGAAAATAAGTTCATACACTGGTCTTATTGCTTCTCCACTTTATCTCTTCTTAATTTAGGAATGTATATTTTATTTGTGTTCCACGGGTTAGATTAAGTAGGTGGGGAATTGAGTTATTCATGTTGCTAAAGCCGAAAAATGCCTGTTGGGCAGGGTTGTTGGAGGTAATTTCAACTTCAGCAGTTATAGACAGGCATTCCTTGTCATAACCTTCTAATGTCTGTTCAAAATGTGAACGCCAGGGGCACAATCTATTCTATGTGGATAATACTGGGCAAGTGTGAGGGGTGTTGCGAGGCACGCTTGGTGAGGAGTATAGAGCAGATTTGGTAGGAGTTCTGGTTCATAATTATTCCAAAACAGGTGGCCGGTAGCAAGCATATTTATACACAAGTGTGCGCCCATCGGTATGAAAGAAATATAGGGAAAACTATGTAAGAAACATAAGTGCGAACATGTTTGACCCTGAAATCCTGCCAAGTAATCCTAAACAATGTGCATGAAACTATAAGGGTGTGATGCGAATATTAGAAATATCATGACCAATAATAGTGCATAAGATATGCATAAAATCCTTAACACCGGATAAAAAAGCACAAGTTAAATCCCCAAATATTATCCTAAAACAAACAATAAAACACCATAATATATATCTTAGCTGTAGTAATGTAAGCGGTGTACAGGTGAAGCCGAAACACAAACAAAGCAAAAGAATACCCGGTAGTGTTATGAGATGCACATAGGAAATATAACGGAATTTCAACAAAATCTATATAGTCAATTGCTGGAGGTAATTGAAGCTATCTACAGAATGTCTTGATTTTTAAATATTTTTGTACTGCTGATGATTATTCAGCAAACCCCAGTTGTTTGGTGGGGGACACCTGTTGTCCCACAATTTTCTTCACTTGTATGTTTGTTTTGTCAGTTGATGGGTTTATTCTGTTCGGAATCGATGTTGCGCAGTTGCATGATACAGGTAGCCTAAATAAAAAATCTTAAGTCACCCTCCTGCCTCTCTGCCCCACCTCCGATTAATTCGCTAGCTGTAATAGGGTCGCCGAATCTCATGTTGGCATCTACCAAACTCCACACACTACCGGGATCTCGCAAAACAATCTTAAACTTCCCCTCCACCAGTCGTTCCCATCATGCGACCTCATTCCGACACATTCAAGGTCTTCCCCTCCTCTTCCACATCACAATCCATCACTAGCCCTTAATTAAACCTAGCAGCAGAAGCTAATGTCACCTATGCGCCCCCCATACCCATCTCCTCCCCCGGGCATCATCACGCAGTAATATAAATCCGGCACGGACTAGGGTACCTTAGCTACAGCTATGCCGGCGAGAATCAAGGATGGTACTCCCTCTCGGATGAGATCTACGCGTGGAACGGCCCAGCTTCAGTAGCGGAGAATCGGTGAAGCAGCAGATCTCCACCGAGAGGCAGGAAGTTGTGGAATAAATGGAAGGAACAAATTGCCACTTCCGGTTCTAGCCGTTGCGCCTCTATTCCTACAGTCCTACCTGGGATTGTCCACGGCGTATGAATCATAGGTGTCATTGCCGTGGTGCCCGAGGTCCTACTTGCACTGAGATATCCCAATGGTGACAGACCCCTCCCCCCGCTGACCATCTACGTCGAGCTCCACGAGCTGACAAATTACCTCACAAACACCAAATACCCATCCTGGACGCCTCCCCCCTCAACCTCCTGCTGACCGGCAGACACAGACGGGTGATACGCAAGGCGATCCTCCGGTTCCACGTAATCTACAGTCCCGCCTTCCTCCCTCCCCTCAACCTACCGCTGCCACGCCACATCCTAACACACCCGCACTGGGCCATGAACCGCCGGGAAATGATCAAGATCACAGGCAACGCTGCCGACCTCTTGTTCCCGCTCTCCGAATTGGACGTGGATGCTATGCGCTCCTACCTCCCTCACGAAGAGGACATCACCGACAACGGCGACTACGGCGTGCCCACCGCAACCGCTATCTACAAGAATCGCTATGCCAATTGCCGGTGAAGCAAGCCGGCTGCATCCGCAGGCGGAAGTTTGACCTACAAAGACCCTTCAAGTGCACCGTCGAAATCAACCCGCCTGGACCCCCGCTGGAAGACCATGCTCACAACAGCCACCTACGAAAGACCCCTCCCCTAGCATCCGATAAAAGGGAGGATCTACATCCAAACCGGGCATTGGAGGATATTATGAAGGTTTTTCACGAAGCCATTCCCCATACCCATCTAGTAGTCACTAATTTATTCCAGACAAACAAGTTTCTCCAGCACTCTTCGCCCTAGGCTATCCGAGATCTTGCACACTAGGATCTGCCAGTCTACAGATCCACCGAGCCGGTACGCATTGCTGGAATCCTGTTGCAGCCGTTCATGCCAGGTAAGATGAAGGAGTCACTAGATGGGTTAGGTGTAGACACGGAAAGGCGCCGCTTCGAGCACTTGGTGATGAGCGGGGATAGGGTGTGTAGGGGGGCAACTCTAAATAAGGAAGGGGATGGGGTAGCGGATGGTGGGTGGGGGGAGAAGAGGGCCCTTTTTCCGGCGCCTGATGAAGGATTCGATCAATAGATTGTTAGGCAATAGAGTGCCTGTGAGGTTCATGGTCAAAAGATGGACTGATTTGTTGTGATGGCTGATCAGCGGATTGGTAAATTTATGCTGGGCCGCCTATTATTTGCGTTTGTGCAAAAGAATACACTGGGCTTGCGTCACATCATTGTTACTGTACCGGTATTCACTACTGTTCAAAATCTAAACGCCAGGGGCACAATCTATTGTATCTGGATAATACTGCGCAAGTGCGAGGGGTTGTTAGGCATGCTGGGTGAGGAGTATAGAGCAGATTTGGTAGGAGTTCTGGTTCATAATTATTGCAGAACAGCTGGGCGGTAGCGACATATTTATACAAAAGTGTGTGCCCATATGTATGAAAGCAATATAGGGAAAACAATGTAAGAAACATAAATGCAAACATGTTTGACCCTGAAATCCTGCCAAGTGATATGAACAAGGTGCGTAAAACTATAAGGGTGTGGTGTGAATATCATCATGATGACCAATAATAGTGCATAAGAGATGCATAAATTCCTGAATACCGGATCGAAAAGTACATGTTAAATACCCAAATATTATCCTAAAAAAATTACGAAAATACCATAATATATATCTTGGCTGTAGTAATGTAAGCAGTGAACAGGCAGAGCCGAAACACAAACTAAGTAAAAGAATACACAGTAGTGTTATGAAATGCAGATAGGAAATAACGGAATTTCAACAACCACCACTACTTCTCACAAAGACAATTCATCAAGAAACAGGAACCGTTTTATATTACCAACCACCTCACCCCCGAAATTACTCCCTTTATCCAAAAATCCACTCATTCTAAAATACAGACATGGTACCAACGCCACGGGACAACACCTCAGGTATCAAACCAAGCGAATGCGCCCAAACTCCCAACTGCCGGGTAACTCTCATAATTCTGTGCATTATCAGTGCCTCCCGTTGTCCCCTCGCGTCATTTCCATTTTCACCGCCACTACGCCCTCTCCCACCTCCCCCTACCCTCCCGCGCTACGGAGTATTTAAATTAGCCGGTTGGAGGGCGGTCCATAGTTTGTGAGCGGAGGACTGAAGCCGCTGCAAGATCACCAACGGACCCCCATGAACAGCTAGATTTCTATCCTGCCACCGTCGCTATCGCCTCGGGAGGATGGGTACCCGTTGAGATGGCTGTTGTTTCGAGGTGCCATTAGAGGGCTGTGATTGTAACTGTTCGATCCAATTCCTCTATGACCTCTCCCCACACACGCTCCCTCCACCCCCCAGAGAGCCTAGGCCTTCGCGCCCACCACGACCATCCCCTGTAATAGCTAACCTCGAGCTACCCATGAGTACCTTCTCTTGGGTTTCCTCATTAGTGGCCTCAACTTTGATAATCCTTCTACCGCTCGCCATACCAGTCTGATGCAACATAGTTTCAATATTGTCAGGAGCATCATACCCACAAAGTTACACCCTAAAGAAGTAGCCCCGGCAATGCTATTTTTCCCAGCCCAAGTCTGAACAAGAGACCTCACTTCCGCAGATGAGAGCATTTCATGAGCGATAGTTCCAGCAAGGTTAGCATAGCTAGAAAAAGTCAGGGAAACGTGAATTGGACTACAGCCGCCTAATACACTAGCATATCCTTCGTTGGTAGCCTGGGGTCTCTGATGAGAGATTCAGTTCTTGCGCTAAGAGGAATAGCACTGTCGAAGTTGACAGGCTGCTCGATGCTGGTGCCCCGGCGCTGACGATAGTAAACTACCGGGTTTCCGTGGCTCAGGCCTGGAATGTACCAGACAGAGGCAACATGAAAAACCTACTTTGCAGGCAACCCAACCAACACTTATCCAACAGTTTCAACGGAGCTAATGATTTACTCATCCCTAAATCGGATAAAGCTTAGAAAGCGAAAGGTAACTGTCTTCCCGAAAGGTCGGCTATCAGGAGCATCGAAGTTGAGCCACTATTTTGAGCGAAAGACAGCAATATCTCCACCTAAGGCCACATACGCTCTCAAGGTTTGCATTGGCGTTGCGATCTTCGGTTCGAACGTGTTTTCATAGTCGGTGCAGGTGCCCCATATAAAGGCTGTTTAAGAACCTCCACAATTGGCCGCCTATTGCACGAGATATCTCCTCAGACATCCGCCATCTTCTCGAGGCCGAGTTCAGAACAGCATTGTTTTAGACTTTAGCTTCAGCAACATCATTCTTCCGGGAAGGCGGTGCTTCTCTATGCAGGATGCGGGAGCCATTGGAGAGGTGAACCAGGTTGAGAAGATCGCCGCCAATCGCCTTTGGGAGTATTTTTTCGATGATCCTTTCCACCCAACTACAATAGAGCAAGCCATAGGCGCATAGACAGCCTTCCCAGATCACTCAAAGACAGCCTAGCCATTCTTCCCAGCCGGGTGAACAAAGTGCGCAATCGCCGTAACCTGTGCTCGTCCGCCATTGAACACATATGTTAGGGAGGCGTCGCGAGGAACCTTCTCATCGCCAAACGAGAGCCGGTATGGGGTAGGGTCATATCATGAGGTAGTTAGCCGGTCACGCTTGGTTTTGTGTCCCTCTGTGACTCACCCACTTAGTAGATAGCTTGGCGTGCAGAATTTTCTGTATATAGCCTCCTCCACCTTCTGTAACTAGACAAGCGGGCACAACACGCAAGTCAAACTCAGCATTGTCAACTTCACCGCCTACCATTTCGCCACTGGCCAATAATATCGGTTTGCCACACTCGCGATAGTTTACACGTCTTTAAATTCGTTCCCGGTAGTGTTGCTTTGCCTTCGGGCGCTTGGTGTTGTTTTGCCTTCGGGCGCTTGGTATTGTTTTGCCTTCGGGCGGTCGGTGCTTTGTGACCTCCGGGCAAAAACTTTTTGGTGGCTCGCCGGGCTTTTATTACCGGTGAATTTGTTCCTTTCGGTCAGTTATTTGCCTCTCCTCTTGGTGGGATATATTTCTCCTCCGCCTTTGGTGGCTCGCCTGGCACTTTGCTACAGGGGAAATTGCACGATGGGTGACACTGTTCCCCCCCTTGTTCTCTTCGGTTCCCCCTCCCCTGGCCCGGGCACACAGATTGTCTCAGGAAGAATGCCCGTGTCGGGTTGGCCGTGGCCTTGTCCCTGTTGTCAGGTTGACCTATGCTGCCTCTGGTGGAGCCTACCAAGGCCTCCACCTTGTCCATGTTGAGGGATGTCGGAACGACTCCCTGTTTTTTACTGATAAGATGCAAGGAATTGTGTCTCATCTTGATCTCCGCTGCTTGGACCATGTCGAAACTGTTTGCACTTGTGTTTTGGCTGCTCACAGTTTTGAAGTTGTTGGCCCTGCCTGGGGGCGTTGCCTCTTGACCGAATTACCTCCTTGGGTTTTTAGACCCGGTACAAATCCCCGGCGAGCTCCTCAGGCTCCTTCGCCCACTCTAGATCCAACGTGGTGAGCTCGGATTTTCATTCAACTATGGCGCCTGACCCTATGGTCATCTCTGCATCCCTGCCATCCATTGACGAGGCCCTATCCCAGGACCCCATGTATGCATCAGCAAAAATTATTACCTGCATTCTGTGCATCCTGGGCATCTGATGCACAGGACGCTCAAAATGTCAACCGCTACTCTGGACGTGGTGCGAGCATGATCGTGCATCGGGACGCACTCAGGACGCAACCAGACGCTACACCTAATATTCAGGTGGCCCCCAGATGCCGTACCACTCCTCGTGAACCTTCTTCAAGGGTCCCCCCCTTTACCCGCTCCTGACCTGGGTCACAATTTATTTTTTAACTTGAAAGCCCTTGTCGCTAGTCTTCTATTATATTTTTAATTCTAATATATTTAAATACAGGCTTCTCCCAGGCACACTAAACGAAAACCCCGGGCTAAAGACCCCCCTTCCCCCCCTTCAGAAGACTCTGTAGCGCCATGGAGAATGGTTGTATCGAGATGTTCTTTACGGCGTTCAATAGCTGGGAGGGCGTAGAACAACCTCCCAATAGGGCGCCATGATCGCACACTGGACGCCAGCGGAATCTAGCTTTAAAGTCAGTGCTCACTTGACCCTAAAAACACAGGCCATAAGACCCCCCTTCAGAAGACTCCATAGCATCATGGGGAATGCTCATATCGAGCCGTCCTTTATGGCGCCGGATAGCTGGGAAGGCGTAGAATAACCTCCTAAAGGGCGCTGTGATCGCACACTGGACGCCAGCGGAACCTGGCTTTAAAGTCAGCACTCAAGAGACCCCTACTACAAAAAAACCAGCATAACACCCTGCACTTCAGAAGACTCCGTAGCACCATGAGGAATCATCGTATCGGGAAATTCTTTACAGCGTTCGATAGCTGGGAGGGCGTAGAACCACGTCCCTAAAGGGTGTCATGGTCGCACACCAGACGCCGGCGGAATCTGGCTTTAATGTCAGCGCTCGCCAAACACCACAAAAACCCGGTATATGACCCCACCCCCTTCAGAAGACTTTGTAGCACCATGGGGAATCATCGTATCGGGAAATTCTTTACAGCGTTCGATAGCTGGGAGGGCGTAGAACCACGTCCCTAAAGGGTGTCATGGTCGCACCCCAGACGCCGGCCGAATCTGGCTTTAATGTCAGCGCTCGCCAAACGCTAAAAAAACCCGGTATATGACCCCACCCCCTTCAGAAGACTTTGTAGCACCATGGGGAATCATCGTATCGGTACGTCCCTTACAGCGTTCAATAGCTAGGAAGGCGTAGAATAGGGTCCTAAAAGAGGGCTGTGATCGCACACCTGACACTGGCAGAATCTGGCTTTAAAGTCAGTGCTCGCCAACCACTAACAAAACCCGGCATATGACCACCCCCCTTCAGAAGACTTTGTAGCACCATGGGGAATCATCGTATCGGGACATTCTTTACAGCGTTCGATAGCTGAGATGACGTAGAATGACATCCCAAAAGGGCGCTGTGATCGCATCTCCGATGCTGGCGGAATCTGGCTTTGAAGTCAGTGCTCGATAAACCCCTCAAAACACCCAGCATCAAGGTAACTCCATCAATAATAGTCAGGTCAGGGTGGATCTGATACTTGTGTGTGGCTGTTGTGGAGTTTAAGATGATGCAGGTGTCGGATTCAGAATCAATAGAGTGGTTGTGGTGGAGTCTTCAGGCTAGGCTATGAAGAAAGAGTAGGTAGGCGAGTGATGAGAGCAAAGTGCGGAGTCGCGCGTCTGAGGCTAAGTGCCGAGAAACCACAACAAACTGTGCTGACTAAAGAGTGCTAGAGCCATCACTCCTTTGGAAACTGGGGCGGGCTTGCATTTTAGCGCTCAGAAAGTTCAGGGGTGAATTCAGATGAGCGGTAGGGTTGTGAAGTGCGTCCACATGAGGGGTGGTGTTGCGAAGTGCATCCAGAAGGAGTGGAGGTATGGCAACTTGTGACCGGATGCAATTTGGTGTTGCAATACACCTCCAAATGCACAGGATGCGGCAGACGCAGGAACGCCCTCTGGACGCGGCGCCAGTGGATCTGACGCAGGATAGCTTTTTGCTGATGTGTTCCTTTCGTGGTTGAGGTTGATGACAGCCCACGATGTCTCCCCTACTATGTGGTACAAGTGTCCTCTTGTGAACAGAAACTATATAGAAACTTCCCATTGGACCGATCATCAGACGAGGATTATGCACCTCCTACAGGTTGCATCTGTCCAGATGATCAGATCCCACAGCTTTCGTCACCTCCCCCCTTTGTTCCGCGACGTGGTGGTTCTGGGTTGCCCTAGATGATACTATTCCTTCGGTATGAACTCGGCATATAATTTGAATCATCATAAAAGAGTAGAGGAGAGAATACCAATGTGAAGATGGGGACTAACTTGCTATTTGGGATCTGGAATTAATTAATCTATGCACTGACCATTCGCCGCTATGCCCTCCATTGTAGCGGACAAAGTACGGCAAGTAGAGATAGTGGTACCAGTAGACGGGCATATCCGGGTTGGTGGGCCCAGAGCACTGGGTGTTTCCTTTCTTCACTTTTTTGGCTTTTTTTTGTTTTAACTGCCGAGTTTGCTTCTGTGATGTATGAAAAGGAGAAGTGTGATTGCAGCGCAGAGGGCAGAGCGACGTGTGGATTGTGTTGATAGTGAGAGTGTGGATGGAGAACGCAAGATTGTGATAAGAAAGTAGAGTTCGTTACGTGGCCTCAAGGTCCCCAAAAAACACATGCCCCTGGCCCTTTTCCCCGCCCCGCCCTGCACAATAGCCCGGGGTGGCGCTTAAATTTTGGTATTCCTTGCCCCTTTCCCGGCCCAGGCCCCACACACCACCCAGACGGGTCCCCTTCAAAATTTGGTGGTGAAAAACAGGGCCGTCCAGGGAATCAGTAGGAGGAGGCTCCGGACGGGAGCGGGGCAGGCATAACCCGAATGATATGACCCCTGAGGCGCTGAGAGGGCAGGTGCTGCCGAGTGACCAGCCGCCCTGCCGTGCCCTGTCACAAACACTCTTAGAAAGAAGAGGAGTTAATTTGGCCTCTCTTAAAATGAAAAAAAAAAGTTAGTCAACCTCTTGAAAACATTGTCATGGTCTACCTGCAGTGACGCGTCCAGCCCCCCTCTCTACCGCAGAAGCCTAATCAAAGCCCTACTACTCAACAACTGCTAAGTATGATATGAACAACCCCCGATATTGAACCCTCCTGCTAATTGCTTCTATCATACTATCCGAGAACGGAATTTATAGTAATGCGCTGTGTGTTTGCAGTTTGGGGGGATGATGGGAGGGGTGTACTATCCAAGTTCATTTTCTGACTACAATTGTTCACTTAATCTATAAACAGGGAAGATATATCATCTTGGAACAAATACAACATCTCGTGCAACATTTTTAAGCTATTACTACATGGAAGGGATTGTACATTGCTTGTTATGGTAGACTGGGTGTTGCAGTCTTACACAACTTTAACAATTGTACAATTCAAGTATTTGTATATACCCATGCTCCACCGACCCCAGCTGCTGTATACCCACCACCCAGACATCACCAATCAATATACACCTAAACTCCGGACAACTCAGGGAAACAAATGACGATGGGACTTGCAAGGCACTCCTCATGAAATAACAAATTTTTATTTCGTCCGTATACAATAACTCATTACCCACCTCTCCTCCAACACACTTCTTCCTCTTGGCAAGCTCTAATATCTGCCTCAGCTATCAGGGAAGGTATAGGATCCATAAACATACACACAAATACACATACACACAAATATACATACACACAAATACATATACGCACAATTACACATCACTCAAGGAAGCAGACCCCAGTCACCTACACACCAAAGATCATTCTACGTCTAACTTGCTCTGATCACCAACCCTTTTATCTTTTGCTGTGAACTCCCTTTCTCACGCACCGCCCGCCAACACAACAACCAAGCAAATCCCAGAAAAGTAACTCCTACTCAATGCCTCCGCAACATTGCACAAATGATGGTATCTTAGTCCACAAGTGTGATGGAAAATCAGGGCCCGAAACTCTGCATCTTGGTCAGAAAAGAGCTGGGCAGGTTGTTGGTAGGGTCTAGCTGCCAGTGCCGTATGCAACTGGGAGGGTGGCAATCGCAGAGATTATTAAGTATCGCCGTGATGGTGGGTACCTAATTCCTAAGAGCCCATTCTATTCTCGTTGCTAGGAGATCATGTCAGGTTTAGCACTCAAGCAACTATTCCGTTGTGAGAGATCAGCTCTTGAATGCCTGCAGGTAGCAGTAGAAGAGTTCCTGGTGATAACAATGACGGGTAAGTTGAGTTCCTCTCCTAGTATAATTATCAGATTTACCAATACTTTTTGTTCATAGCTGGAGCCCTGGGTGTGGTACATGCTAGAAGCGTTACCCCCATGGTCCTCAACCTGGGACTAGTTGAGGATGTCATGACTGTTATGGCTGGCCAGGTAGATGGTGCCACTCCTGAACAGATAAGACGTCATCTATATCTGGACAGCGGTTCTACCAGGGGTGCACTTCATCCTCCTCCTCGCAGAGCGGCACCTTCTTATCCTTGTCCGGCGGGTACACCTCTACCTCTTTGTTCTGAAGGTGCACCTCATCCTGGTGGTGCTTCTCATCCTGGTGGTGTTTCACATCCAGGGCGTGCTCCCCCTCCTCCTCCTCCCAGGAGTGCCCCTCCTTACCATAGTGCTACTGCCCGGAGGCATGGAGCTTCTTCCCATCACTTACCCCTTGTGTAACCGGTTTATCCCTGTCTAACGAAAATACAATAAAACCGGCGATAGACCTGCTAGCGGTAGTGCTAAGGCAGGCTTCAAGGGACTGGTAGCTAGAAGGATAATAGTTGAAGGACAAATTGGACTCAGGGACTCAGGGATTGCCGTTCAACCCAGGGTATTCTTAGACTGAGGGTCTGTCAAAGTCTGCTGTCTCCGGCTAGCCAGGTGACTAGTTTAACAATAAAACGCAAGTGCCATAACCTTCCTGCAATCACGATCATTACCAGTAGCTGCGCACAAACCGGAATCCTGTAATCCTGCAAGACTAAGGAAAGAAACAAACAATGCTCAGCCTTCGCCAGTGTTTCATGACCATTCCATACCTGGAATCCTAAATATAAACTTCCAACAAATCAAGCTAAACATAGAAATATGATAAGTTAGCCTATCTGACTCAGGGACATTGGCAGAGCCGAAATCAAATCAAATAAACCCAATATAAATGACCTAAACATAGGAGATCCTGCACAGCCCGCTCATGTGTACCGTTACCGAAACATGTACACATGTTATATTCCCTTATTCTGAAATATCAACCATAATTCCAAAGTCCTCGGCTCAGCCCTGTCGTCGGTGTGCCATAGGAGGCCGTCGTCATCTGTTGGGAAATATTCCTGCTGAGAGCTGCTAGAATGGTATGCCTCATCATCATAGGGTTCCCAGAAGTCGTCTGGGCAATCGTTTACGGTACAGGGTATAGAGGAAACTTTCATGGGTTCCCAGGAAACTTTAATGTAGTGGGAGGTGATCTGGGGTGTCGGTTAGGCTGGGTGGTTTGCTTTCCAGTATTCCTGAATAAGATCCAGGGAGTGATCGAGGTTCTCGATAGGTTCCCAGGAGTCGTAAGCTTGCTCATCGCCTTTCCAGTGGAACAGCAATTCGTGCCTGTTGTTCTGGCTGTGGTAGTCGAGTATCTGCTCTACTTCCCATTCTTCTGCATTATCATTTAGGATGGCTGCTGGCTTATCCATTCTACGGGACTCCAATCTATCGTGATCGTTCTGGCAGTATTTCTTAAGGAAGGAGACGTGGAAGTAGGGTTTCTGGCAGGCCATTCTGAGCGGGAGGTGTAGCTTGTAGTTGTCTGTATCAGGTAGATGTTCTAGGACCTTGAATGGTCCGAACCAGCGTGGTTCTATCTTGAAAGATCGTCCAGGGGAGGAGGTATAAGACCGCCTTCTAACAAGAGCTCTGCTGCCATTCTTGAAGGATTCAGTTAAAGGTATGCAGCGTTTGTCTGCCTGGACAGTCTGGCAGAAGGTTGCATGCTTTCTGGCCATGTCTACTTCCATTCTCGTTACTTCATGGGCGTTTAGAATATCGTCCACAGCTGGTACCTTGCTAGCTGATCTCTGGACAGGGTTGAATATCTTCCAGGGGCGTCCATAGAGGGCATGGTAAGGCCAGATGCCTCGGGATTCATGAGGGGCGCCGTTCATCGCTGCTGCAATAGCTGGGTGGGCGTCAGACCAGTTGTTCTGTCTGGGGTTAACGAAGGTCCTTATTAGCTGTTTGAGAGTGCCGATCCTTCACTCAACCTGCCCATTCGTTTCGTGATGGTATTGGGTCGCCGTCCAGACCTGGATACCAAGAGGCTTCATCATTTGTGACCATAACTTAGTGGTAAATCTGGAGTCGTGGTCAAGGACAATCCTGAGCGGGAGGCCATAGACATCGAAGATAGTACTATTGATTTTCTTGAAGATCTTCTTATAGGTAGCACCGTCCTTGAGGGGGATGAGATGCGTGTAGCAGGTAACGCGGTCCATAATGACAATGATAGATGTATAGCCATCAGATGTGTTAAAGGGACCGGCGAAGTCTATGGCTTTGCATTGGTAGGTTTGATCGAGGTCAGGCAGGGTAAGGGATCGTCTATAGGCTAGGGTGGGGTCGTTGTTAATCTGGCACTTATCGCATGACTGACAGTATAGGACAAAGTCCTGGCGCATCTGTGGCTACCAGAAGAAGCAAGCTGCATAGGAGTAGCATTTGTAGGCTGAGAAGTGCCTGAGGCCTTCATGGACAGTCTTGAGGATGACATCCCGTAGGGATACCCCCTTCTCAAGAGGTCCTACCAGAATATAAAGGTTTTCGTACCAATTCGTGTTCCTGGCAAGTAGAAGGCCATCCCGGATGGAATAGTGCAATTTGTTATTGGATTCCATGACCCTGGTATACAGGGCGTCGGTCCTCAGGGCTTCTCTAACTCGTCGGGCGAGGATGCCCATAAGGCCGGATTGTAGGGTGCTTAGGAATTCGTTGGCATTGGTTGACTTATCGGAATCATACCCTCCGTGGCTGTAAAGGGGACTAAAGGCAGGCGAGGCCATGGGCGGTGTGCCCAGCATAGTATCATTCATACGGAAAGGCAGGAGGCTCTCTAAGAGGTTTGGGATATCAGGGAGCAAGGCCTGGCCTTCCTCAAGGGCTGTATTTGATGTTGAAGTCCTATCCTGCTCTTTTCTCTTTCTCTTCTTACTCTGCTTCCAGACCTTAGGGTCCTTTGGCCAGTAACCTGCACCTTCTTTTTCATTCTTATGTATTTCACACCGATCGTCAGTGGATGACATCCAGCTCATTCCTGCATGTTGTCGTTCCATTTCACTAGATATTGGGAGAGTTCTATTATCACCCCAAGAGTTTCCAATCGATATTCTGCTATCATTGCTGGCTGCGCTTGATCTACATCGTGAGGAAGCAGAGGCCTTACCCTTCTGGGAGTGAGTCACTGCATTGCTGGTAATCTCGTCCATAAGGTATTCAGGGCGGCAGTCACTGATAGAGTCACTGCTCGTAACGGTGGGAGAGGTTTGGCCCTTGCCTGAGTGGCACATTGCGTTGTCTGATTCAACGCTAAAATAGCCAGAGGAGGGGTAGCTTCTATTGATTTGTAGCGGTTGGGGAGGGTCTGGTAGCTCAAGGCTGTCATAATCGATAGTGGAATCCTTGAGACTTATATCCAGCGGCCCTGGGATTCCTTCATGGATTCTCGATAGGTAGTCTGCTAGGAACTTCTTTGCTCCTGGCTGGTATTCTATTTTAAAATCAAAGCGACTGATGTGCGTCTGCCATCTCTGCTGTAGTCCATTGAGATTCTTTTGCGTCATGAGTTTAGTGAGGCTTTCGTGATCTGTAACCACTGTAAATTGCCGGTGTAGCAAATGGGGAGCAAATGCTTCCATAGCCTCAATGATTGTGAGTGTTTCCTGTTGGTGTGTGGGGTAGTTGCTTTATGATGGCGTCAGCTTCCTGCTGTGGAACGCTGCAGGTCTGGCTGCATCTCTGGTTGGTTCTTGGCCTATCCAAGCGCCTGTACCTGTTGGAGATGCATCCGTAAAAAGCCATATCAAATCTGGCTTATTATAGGCGATCTGTCTAAGGACTTTGTGCTTATCGGCAGCTCGCTTGACAGCTTCGAAGGCTGCTTCCTGGAGATCCATCCACAGCCATTCCGCGTTCCCACTAAGCTCTGTAAGCAGGGCTGTGATGGTGGTGATGTGGGGAATGAACTGCGAGATATAATTAACCATCCCATTGAATGGCTGCAGTTCTTTCTGGCTCTCTGGTCTCGTCCAGTCCATTAGGGTCCGGACTTTCTCTGGTCCAGGGTGGATGCCATCATAGTTTATCATATGGCACAGGATATCGAGTGTAGTGCCAAAGAAAATGCTTTGCTTAGGGTTGGCATAATATTTGGCCTTCTGCAGCTTACTGCAGGCGTTCGTACTGTCCTTGATGTGCTCTTCAGAGGTATCCCTCAAGACAAAACTATCGTGAATGTAGACCTATATGTTCTTGCCTGATTCGGCATGGAATTGGTCCTCCATAGTCCTCACAAAGGTTCCGGGAGCATTCATGTCTCCTTGCATCATGACCTGGCTGGTAAAGCTGCTGAAGGCTGTCTTGATAGTGTTGTACTTCACATCATCTGGGTGTACCCTAGTCTGGCAGTAGGCGTCATTGAGGTCCATCATGCTGTGGAATCGTCCTCTGGCTACGGCATTTAGTATAGTGTTTTGTTCTGGGATCTCTGTGTGATCAGCCTGGGTGTTATCATTCCTGAAGCAGAGGTGTACCAAGTGTCGGATTCTGCCATCGCTTTAGGCTTCTCCAAACATGCTAGCTCCTTCAGGCACACTGGTCCTATGGAGGATACCAGCGTTCATTCCTTTGTTGATCCATGCCTTGTATTTGGTTATCAGTGCTTGTGGTGCTGTGATGGTGGGTGTCTTCAAAAGCTTTGTCGGATCTGTGAGGTTTATTCTCCGCATTATCTTGCGTACTGGGGGTAGTTCCTCAGGTACTTCTTTGCCAAATACCTTGGGGAACATCGCCAGGAAGTCTGGTACTTCCTCTGGCTTCGTCATGGCTGATCTGGACTCTCTACATTTTCCGTCACAAGTATCTCAGACTTTGTACTTGGAGAAGGAGATGCTGTTCTTTTGGCACTCGATGACCGCTCCTAGCTTCATGAGATCGTCCATACTGATGAGGATATCATAGTCTGCTACTGGAGCGACCAGCATCGGCACCTTGTCGACTCTCCTCTTGCCTAGCTGAATCATAACCTCAACAGAGAAGTTGCTACTTGATCGCGATCCTTTAACCGCCCTCTTCAGGGTAAGGGGATTCTTCCTAGCTGTGTAGGGGATGTTGTGTGTTGTAACGAATTTGTTGGATATCAGGGTACTGTCAATGGTTCCAGTATCTCCGAGGGCTCTGGCGGGCTTGCCCTTGATGTTGATGGTAAATTAGAGTGCCCAGAATGGCCTGTCCTCAGGCGTGCCTACTGTAGTCTTGTAGGTTCTGATAGAGCCGCTTCCATCTCGCTCCTCTGTGCTGTCTGTATCCCACTCATATTCACATTCGCTGCTGTCTGAGCTTTCCTCAGATAGGCGAAAATAGTTGCTTTTAACTTCCTTCTTTGGGCACTCATTTGCCATGTGTCCACTTTCACCACAGTAGAAACAGGCTCCTTCTGCCTTACGGCAATCCATTTCGGTCTTACTGGGCTTGTTGTACTTCGTATAGGTCCTCTTCTTAACACGGCCGTTTCCTTTGCCTGTGTTCCTGGGCGTTGATGTGGTCGAGGGCTTTCGGTAGGTATTCTCTTTCTTTGGTGTATGGGTTTTGCTGCTAGAAGCCTGACTTCTATCTCTGCCCTTGTAGCCGCCGTTCTAAACATGGTAGCATCCTAGCATTCTGCCACAGCCACTATCTGGTCCCAGGGATCTTCTGGTCTGAGCTGGGGCTCAACAGTGTAGAGTTGTCTAGAGTCCATAGCATCGAGAAATAGCTGCTTCTGGGCATAGTCTGAGATGGATCCGACCGGAAGAGATCCTTTGAGGTCTGCACGCTCTCCAGCTATCTTTGTTATACGCGCTGGCTGTCCTCCATCTTTCTGGCAGACATTCTGCCACTTGTGGTATGTGTCATCAGTGTTTGTACAGGCTTCGAATAGCTGCTAGAGGTGTTGTGTTCACTGTGTAAGGTCGAGGTTCTCTACTTCTCTGTCTACTGTCTGATATTCATTATTGGCCTTTCCTTCTGTGTAGGCGCCGTAGCAGTCAGCCACTCCAGGAGAGTCGTCGTTTAGTCCTGATATCGCCAGGTAGTTCTTGACTGTTCCAAGCCATCGCTTGAGTTTGTCTGGTTCAAGGTCTTCTCCTTCACCGGTAAACATAGGGGGTTTGGGGAGCTTGGGGCGCGGCAGCCTGGCTGGGCCTGGGTCTGCCATGGTGCCTGTAGGTGGGTCTGGGGCTGGAGGGGGTGGATCTCGTCGTTCAGGGGGCGGTCTGCCGCTCCTGAATCTTGAGGGTCTTTCTGGTGTATCAAGGATGAATGTGCCTAGTAGTGATTGCGCACTGAGCTCTCGGAAGGGCGCTCTGGTTCATGTGTGGCTTCCGAAGACTCCAAGGATGCTGGGTGCTCGCCTCCTGCTTGTGGTGGGGCATCCTGGCGGGCATTCAGTTTCTGAAGTTTGCTGGGCTGCTGCTCTTGCTGCTGCTCTTTCCTCAACCCGCCGGGTTCTCTTTGAATGAGTTCCTCCGCTGTGAGGTTGTGGTCTTCATCTGAATCTGTATCTAGATCTCCTGGGAGGTGGTGACTGGTTCTTGCTGGTGTATCTGGTGAGTCTGGCGTGGGCACAGGGGTTGGTTCCTGTGTGGTTGGTTCTGAGGTATCATCTGTAGGTTCTGCTGAGAGACGATTGTAGGCCCTACCGGACCTGGTAACACTTCTGCTCCCTCGTTCTGCTATTGTGAATGTAGCACCAGAGCCTCGAGTTCCTTTCCCTGCCTGTCCTGCTTCTAACTTGTTATCAAGATACTGGGAGAGTGATCAATCCTACTAGGCTGTTCCCAATCCTGAGAACAAAGGGTTTTCACCTGCTGTAGACAAAAAAATGTAACCGGTTTATTCCTGTCTAATGAAAATACAATAGAACCGGCGTTAGACCTGCTAGCGCTGGTGCTAAGGCCCGCTTCAAGGTACCAGTAGCTAGAAGGATAATAGATGAAGGACAAATTGGACTCAAGGACTCAGGGATTCCCGTTCAACCTAGTGTATTCTTAGACTGAAGGTCTGTCGAAGTCTGCTGTCTCCTGCTAGCTAGGAGACTGGTTTCAATACAAAACCCAAGAGCCATAACCTTCCTGCAATCACGATCATTACCAGTAGCTGTGCACATACCGCAATCCTGTAATCCTGCAAGACCAAAGAAAGAAACAAACAATTCTTAGCTTTCGCCAGTGTTACTTGACCATTCTATTCCCGGAATCCTAAATATAAACTTCCAACAAAACAAACTAAACATAGCAATACGATAGCATAGCCTATCTGACTCAGAGACAGTGGTGGAGCTGAAATCAAATCAAATAAACCCAATATCAATCACCTAAACACCGGAGATCCTGCACGGCCTGCCCCCGTATCCCAGTACCGGAACATGTACACATGTTACCCCCAGCCAATGACAGTAGTGACTATGACAGTGACAACAGCAACTATCCTTGTCCACTTGTATGTCATCGCTTGTATAGTGGCCCTGGAAGCGAATGCTGGACTGGATGTGGTGGAACTACCGCAGATGCTCAGAGAATTCTTACACAAGGAAATCTGATTGAGGGTGTGACTTCTGTTATGGGAAATGGTAATGGTGGTGGTGAAGGTGGTGAGAGAGGTGCCAAGGGAGACCATAATACCGGGCATGTGGGTATTACCCTAGCGGGAAATAGCTTGCATAATTATGCGCGAGGTATATGCCACCATAGGGGAGAGCATATATGCGAACCCAAGCTTCCTGAGTAGCGACTTCCCGGAGGCATCTGGGAGACTACTCAGAAACCTCAAAGAGTTCACGTTTCAAGATATGGCCAACTGATTGGAACGATGATTAGAGAATTAGTTCTCTACTCTTACTAATGCATACGCATTATGCATTGATAGATGAGTATCGGACTTGATCACTCCATACTCATAATACTATTGGTATGTAGCCATTTTGACTGCATATTCCATTATAGTCTATCAGGACAAAGAGATCGAAGACTGACTACTGGTGGAGTGGGGACACCCTCAGAAGAAATAGCAGTCGGGAGATTCTCAGAGTCAAGCTGGGCAAGATTCAGGGTCAAACAGTGTTCGCACTTTGTTCTGACGGACTGAATTCTTGGAAAGATACTTCCTTACTAGAGAAGTCAAAGTAGCGTGAACATTAGTATAAATAGTAGGGCTCTCCCCGATGGTTGAGAACATCATCAAGCAACGGAGAAGAGACCTTAACAATATTATAAGTTATTACGATATTCTTTTATTTACTTTACCGAACAATTCTTCTTGAGCCTTCCTGACCTATATTCCGTTGTCTCGAATATCCTCGGCCTAGATAACTCGGAATCCTACCGTGTTAGCTACCCCGTAACAGTGGGTACCGGGGGGGTGGTGGTAGTCGTACTATGGTGGTGACCAAGACCCTCGGATGAACCCCTCCACCTCCCACCCTACCAGGACCGTCCTGGCCTGAGGTTAGTAGTACTACCCCCCTGACGCCCATTCAACTGACCGGTGTTTGGGGTTGGAGTAGTTAGTCTGGGGTTCGTAGGCCCTCTACAGGCACTGGTGGAAGTAGTTGGAGTGGTCCCAGTGGTATAGTACATAGGCGTTCTGAGAGTACTGGAGGGCCCGAGCTGGTGCTGGTGGGGCGCTACCACGCAAGCATATTTGGGGATTGTCTTTTTCTTTCTCTTGATTCACTCCTTATTTTCTATTATTATGACATTCATTCTGCTTGTTTTCTATCACTCCATTGTGTGGCCCCCGTGTGGTAGGAGGGACGTGGCAGTCTTTTCTGAATTTTTTACAAGTCATACCATTAACTTAAACCTCAGAGTCACATCTAACTTAGCATAATTACCTTTTATAGAACTCTCCTTGTTATAAATACACCCTATCTTTAACCTCACGATTTGGCTATGTGAACTCAGAACTAGAGTTCGTTACGGGGCGGACGGGGCCCCGGAAAACGCGGGCCCCCGGCCCTTTTCCCTGCCCTGCCCCGCTCAACGGCCTGGGGCGGGGTGTCTTTTTCGGCATTCCCGGCCCCTGTCCCAGCTCAGGCTCCCGCCCCACCCATACCCCGAACGGGTCCCCGCTAAAAATTGGTGGTAACAAACGGGGCCCCGTTCAGGGAATGCGTGCGGGTGGGCTCCGGGCGGTGGCGGGGCGGGGATTACCCTAAAAATACCCCCCCCGGCCCCGTGTAAGCGCGGGGCCTGGCGAGTGAAAATCCGCCCCGCCCCGCCCCGTAACGAACACTACTCAGAACACTGTAACTCCATAGCACATCTGTGGTTATGCATTGGGCGTATGGCATGGGGGTATGATTTGTGCATATAGTATTAGCGGATGAATAAGGTTTATGAATAGTGTGTATGATTTGAACCTCTAAAAACACTGTATCAATTGGGTTTATGAATTAGTCATATAGTCTGCTGAGACAATACACATTACTAGACTAGGCAACTCGTACGTCCAATCGGTACTATATAACTGGAGGTATTTGGTTTTTGATATATGCTCACGAATATTTATCAATCATGTGTCAAAAGAGCAAGGTTTGAGAGTGAACTACACAGAGAAAGCAGGGTACTGTGCGGGGAAAATTCATTGATGGCGAGCTGTCAGGAGCATTGAATAGGGCAGGGCCTGGACGCAGCAGGGACCTGGGGTCAACAAAAAAACACGCAGCCCCATGCCATTGACTGGTACCGCGTGGGACATTAAGGCGGGGGCGGCAGGGTTTGGGGCCCTGGAGCCCTGTAATAACCACTAGCCTCTACACGTCGAGATTATTGGTCTACGTTGCCTTGTTCCTGGTCTTTTATGGAGCTGAGACTTAGCAAGTGCAAACCGTCCAGATCACCATCTGGTATTCGCCGATATGATCAGCAGACCCCTGTTTCAACTGTTTTGACAGTAGGGGGGGGGGATTCTCTAGGCCTGGCTTTGGGAACCACAGCATGTTCCTGATGACCAGCCTCATTGACTTTTGGCTTACCATTAAGCTTCGCCAAGGCAACACCTAGATTGGCTATAGCTAGAAGTCATTCTGGTCTCCAAGGCGTGAGCATTGATTCAACCGTTACCTACGAAGGTAGACTCTAGTTTGCACTTTCCTTTATCAGCATTAATATGCTCTGATTCTGGCAGTCAGCAAGCCCAAGGTTCTGGGTAGATAGGTTTGGGATTACGCGGGCCCGAACCTTTCCTCTCCTTCCTCTGCCTCTTAGTACAGTCATGCCTATGGTTGGTCTTGTGACTCTGAGATGAGTCCATGATCTTATCCTCCCAACTGTCCTATTGAAGGTAGCACATCTTGTAACTGTTCACCTGTATTCCGCCAAAGGTTTAAGTAGTCAACATAGTCTTCTTCGTGTAGAGTCTTCATAGCCCATGGATTGCTGAGGTCAGTTGGCATCCCCACACTAGCCTTATTGTTCACATATTCCCCTCCCTAGGTTAACGCGTTTGCCAGCCTGATTAGTTCATCCACGAATAAATCTATCTTTCCAGGCTGTATGAATAAACTATTTCATTGTTAAAGAGCGCCATCTCCACCGGTTAACCCAGAAATACTAAATACCAAGCAGATCTGAACATCTTCCAATATCCTGAGAACATTATTTGGGTCAAACTGTTTTTTCTTACAGATGCCTGCATCCTCATTGATGTAGACATGGATGCTGTGGTAAGATTCTTAGGCTCAGGCACAATGATGAGTGATGATGACACTGATCTTATCCATGTCCTGGACAAGGAATTCTCTCAAATAATTCGGCTTAATCTTGAAGTCTTGTATGAAATGTTGGGTATCCTTTGAGTTACTATCAAACAATTGAACCATAAGTCGGTCAGACTTCTTGGGCTTATGAGCTGACCCCTTGTCTTTCCGTTGTCTCTTATGAAGCTTCAGAAGTCTCCTTAACTATTTGTCCTATATTGCCTTCCTTCTATCATTCATGTAACGTCATTTACGGGGAACCCGATCAGGACCGGGATCCCAATCACCCATAGCAACCACCGCAAAATCAAACCTCTATCCCATTATCTCAATGAATAATAGAGATACTACTTTGAAAACCTAGTTACAAATACTTTAAAATATAGAGAATCTGAAAATCTAGTTTTTATTTTCTGCTAATGAATTATTACTCTGGTATAATGGTTTTAAGATAGCCCATTTCAGAAAAGAATAATACTCTTTCCAAGGGCTATAGGGTTGAAAACCCTCCATCGAGGACATTCTAAAACAGATAGAAGTATAGTATAAGTCTTATATATTAAGATTAATCTAGTTTTAATTTAATTTATAATCAGTTTTCCAAGCAATAGTTGTTAAAAGAGAGATGGAATACTACATATAAACTACATACAAATTGGGTCAATTTTACCATGTAATATCTACATATATAGTTGGCCAATGAACTTCATTCTTTGGAATACCCTTGCCTATAATATTCTAAGCAAATATTCAAAGTTTTGTTAGACAAACATGTCTCTCATATCACTTGCACTCCATACTATAAATTGTAATATGTTATACCTGATAAACCTTTCTCTAATTCTCAAATCAATCCAATGTAATTTTGAGTACACTAGAAGTCAATCTATGATTTGAAGAATATAAGGAAACAATGCTAGATGGTCTATATATTTGCTAGACAAGTATATTTAATTATGTTAAGTGGTTGAAAGAGGATTTGTTATCTTTTAACTAAATGCAATAAATATATAATCTGATGAGAAACTATTCTTTTGGCAAGCTCTACAATGTACAGCCTGACTTCTAAGACCCTTTAGAATAATCTCATAACTGAATATTGGTTCAAATAATTCACAATTGCAATTTGATAGTAGTAAAGTGATTTATCTATAGTTTTTACTAGTTTGATAACAATCCAAGTATAGATTATGCAAAACGTGTTTATTTAGCTTTAAACTTTGTATACTTAGTTGAGATATTATAGTAAAGAGTATTACAAAAAATGAAGTTCATTGGCCAACTATATATGTACATATTACATGGTAAAATTGACCCAATTTGTATGTAGTTTATATATAGTATTCCATCTCTCTTTTAACAACTATTGCTTGGAAAACTGATTATAAATTAAATTAAAACTAGATTAATCTTAATATATAAGACTTATACTATACTTCTATCTGTTTTAGAATGTCCTCGATGGAGGGTTTTCAACCCTATAGCCCTTGGAAAGAGTATTATTCTTTTCTGAAATGGGCTATCTTAAAACCATTATACCAGAGTAATAATTCATTAGCAGAAAATAAAAACTAGATTTTCAGATTCTCTATATTTTAAAGTACTTGTAACTAGATTTTCAAAGTAGTATCTTTATTATTCATTGAGATAATGGGATGGAAGTTTGATTTTTCAGTGGTTGCTATGGGTGATTGGGATCCCGGTCCTGATCGGGTTCCCCATAAATCACGTTAGTCTTCACAATAACCCAGGATTTGGTGCGGAGCCAAACCGTTAAAGTCGGGGTTTCTACTATTGGGAGAGGAGCAGGAACCACGCAGATCTCCTGCTGCGGCAATATTACCAGCTCTTGGAGGGATTCCACCTAGTATATCTCTACTACCATGACCTTTGTTATATCTACCTTGGATAGCCCTAGGCCTCTCACATTGACTAAACCTTCAACCTTCCTTGCTATCTTCATCCAATCTCGCTGCCAGAGGTATCGATATAATCCCTGATATTGGTGGTCAGTTGATGGTATTCTGTCTGGGACTAAATTCCTTGCTCATATCCCAAAAGTCATCCTACACTATATCTGTTGATCCTTCACAATTCAGCCAACTGATCTTTTCCAAGCTCAAGGGTTGTGACCAAGGTCTTAGCAAATGTATGATAGGTTTGTCCTGGCTTCAGAGACAAGATATTCACTCAATCCGAGTAACTTCAGTTGCCTCTCCCTCAATCCTACAACTATTGCAACAGTAAGCTATAGCCAATAGGGCCTATTGCCCCAGGAATCCACCCCACCCTGCTGTTCCTGCAGATTTGGCAAAAGCTACAGTCCAGGATTCCAAATAGTCTGACGGGTCAAGTCCTGGAGGCAGGACCTGACTGGCCAGTCCCGGTTGGTGTCGATGACTGGACCCGACTAACGCGGGTGGTCCGGTGCGGTTAGGACTGGTCCCAGACCAGTCTTTATAAAAGATCGCATGAGAGTTGGAATGGCGCCCAGGCCAACACTCGCTAAGAATAGAACTATAGCTACAGTCAGATCTTAACGCCCATTGTCATGTTATAAATCAACAACTCCTCAATACAAGTTGATAGAACACCCCGGAGAGGATAGCATGTGGTGGAAATGCGATAACCCGATGGATAAGAGGATCGAATACAGGTATTGTGGCAGATGGTCATGTATTATCACTCACTTAGTGCACCAAAAATTGTTTCACTGGGGAAACCTATTTTCACCTCCCCTAATCTAAGTGAGGCACTATCTCCACCATATATAATCCATGGAAACAATAGGTTTAATTGAGAAAAGCTTTATTTGAACATAATATAATGTGATAAAAATAGCATACCCTATTCCTTGGCAGGCCTGGTCAGACCAGTCCTGGTCGACTCGGTTTCGATAATCCTGACTGTCCAGTCAGTCTAATTTCAACCATTGGACCTGACTTGACTTTCGACCGGACTCGCTAGTCCAGTCCAGTCTTCCGCCGACCATTCGGAACCCTGCTACAGGCACTTTGGGCGCAGTAAAGTCGTTGGATTGTCTGGTGTCACTGGCAATAAAGTTGCAGCTACAACTGCATCACGACATTCCTCTTCTACCCCAATCGCTGGGGTTCTTAGTTAAACTACCAGAAGGGTGGCCTCCAGCCAGTTCCTGGTAGGGATTGGGGTTTGAGTCGATACACAAACTAAACCAGCATCAGTTTTCTGTTCTTTGCTAACCTTTCATGGTCGTAGTACCTTGCCAAGACCACTGACGGACGGTGGGTTTTGCCCTCTTGAACAGAGGAGTTCTGCAATCTTGGTTTCGAATGCATATAGTCTTGATGCGGATCGTCTCAGCTGCTACTGCTCATCCCTGAACTGCTGCTGTTGGGCTACAGCAGTATTTAAGCATGAAAGTACAGCAATAAAAATTCATGATGCAACCGTTAACCCCCACGTAACTGAACACAATGCCAAGAAACATGATAGGTCTGATAGTGTTGACTGTAAGCAAGGTTGCCTTTGGTCGGTCCAGTAACTTATCGCTTCTATACTGTAATCATAACTCCTACAGCTCTGAATCACTAGCCCAACTCCATCTCCTCTAATCTCCTTGACCCAAAATACCCAGAATAACATCCTTCCATACCCACCAGCCTGCAGGATCTCCTTTGTCTCCATTTGGCTATACAAAGACTTGAAAGCCACACAAATGCCTAGAGGGGAACAAGAAACTTGAAGGTTGCTACTTTGTGAAGAAATGTCAACACAGTTTCAAACACAAGTAGATTATTATCTATCAGTCTGAGTCTTAGAAAATATACATACCATTAAGCCTCTTGCTCAGTGGTTCAGCTTTCATTTTTTCATGCTTTAATAAGTGCTTGTCTGAAAGGCGAGAATGGAAATTTGGCACACATGGGATTCTGGTCCTAAGCTAAGTGTTGCCAGATTCTCTAACAGGTTTATTCCTGTCTAAGGAAAATACAATAGAACCAGCGATAGACCTGCTAGCGCTAGTGGTAAGGAAGGCTTCCAGCGACCGGTAGCTAAAGATATAATAGTTGAAGGACAAACAGAGAGTCAGGGATTGCCATTCAACCAAGTGTATTCTTACACTAAAGGTCTGTCGAAGTCTGCTGTCTCCTGCTAGTCAGGAGACTGGTTTAAATTCAAAACCCAAGAAGGATAACCTTCCTTGCAATCACGATCATTACCACTGGCAGTAGCTGCCCACATACCGCAATCCTGTAATCCTGCAAGACCAAAGAAAGAAACATTGCTCAGCCTCCACCAGTGCTATATGACCATTCCATACCCGGACTCCTAATTATCAACTTCCAGCAAAGCCAACTAAACATAACAATACGATAGCATAGCCTATCTGACTCAGAGACCGTGGCGGAGCTGAAATCAAATCAAATAAACCAAATATAAATCCACTAAACATAGGACATCCTGCACTGCCCACTCCTGTGTACCGTGACCGGAACTTATACGCATGTTACAGATTCCTGTTAAAGATTTTGGTATATTTCCTATGTATATTCAACATACTACCGTGTATCCTTTTACTTAGTTTATTTTTTGGCTCTGCCTGTCCACCACTTACATTACTACAGCTAAGATATATATTATAGTGTTTTATTGTTTATTTCAGGATAATATCTGGGGATTTAACATGTGCTTTCCAATTAGGTGTTCAGGACTTTAACGTTGTTTATGCATCTCTTATGCACCATTCTTGGTCATGATATTTCTAATAATCACTCCACATACTTATATTTTCACGCACATTATTTTGGATTTACCTGGCGGGATTTCAGGGTCAAACATGTTCGCACTTATCTTTCTTTCATTGTTTTGTATATATTTCTCTTGCTCATATGGACCAGCACTTTTCTATAAATAAGGTGCTACCGCCCACCTGGATTAGAAGCATTAAGAACCCCAAAACCTACCAATCCTCTCTTCCCCTCATTGCTACACAACCCCCATTGTACTTGCGAAGTATTATCCACATACAATAGATTGTGCCTCATTCACATTTTGAACAATTGTATTTCTGGGATTTTGACTATTAAGAGTATTCAAGTTAGTATATCAATTTTGTGGCGAGATACATAATAATCTACCACTGTTTGTAACTGTGTTGACACTCCTTCACAGAGCAGCAGCCTTCAAGTTTCTTGTTTCCCTCTAGGCCTTTGTGTAGCTTTCCAGTATTTGTATAGCCAAATGGAGACATGGGAGATCCTGCAGGCCGGGGTGTATTGAAGAACGTCATTCTTGGTATTTTGGGTCAAAGAGATTAGAGGAGATGGAGTTGGACCAGTCATTCAAAACTCTACGAGTTATGATTACAGCATAGAGGTGTAGAAATACTTTCACCAATTGACCTTCACAATGACGATACCAATAATGACAAACCTTAGTTTCTTGTTCCTTGAATTTCTTTTTTTCTCACATGCTTTTAGTTATTTTCTGCCTGCTATTATTATTTTTTGTATTTTGTCGCTTGTTCTTTTATTCTTTTTTTTTGTCAGCAGGTCTCATGATATTTACACTAATAAAACACACTTGAACTTCTTCTTTCATAATGGAGAAGGGCTGAATAAATATTCTTTGTCATTGTTTCGCTTATCTAAAATCTAAAGTTGGGAGCCCGACCATTGTGGCGGTTTCAGTTCTTATAGGCCGCCGTACCTCAATCATACTGTCAAGATAGTTTGTCCCTTTGATTAAATGTCTTAAAAATAGGTTCCCTTGTATCAAACTATTTTTCTTGCATTATGTGCGTGATATTACCTCACCAACTGCCACCATATGGGTATTCAATTCGACTTATCCATTGGGTAATTGCATTTCTATCATGTGCTATCCGAGTCCTCTCCAGGATGGTCAACCAACCTGTATTGAGGTCCTGTTGATTTCTACCAGGGCCAGCGGGTTTAATATCCTACTATAGCTTGGCCTGGGTGCCATTCTCACCCTAATTTAATCTTTTATAAAGACCGGCCTGGGACCGGAATACACCACTGGCATTTAGTCGGGTCTTGTCATCGACTTCAATTAGGACGCGCCAGTCTGGTCCTGCCTCCAAGGCTTGACCGGTTGGACTATTTGGAACCCCGGCAGCGCAGGGGACTCACGCGTAGCCAAGGCAAAAATCACTAGACTAGTCCTCGAATGTCGAGATATGTTCAATGACCACAATTTGGAGTCATCTTAAGAGTCGCTCGAGACTACATACATGTCGAGAGAGCACTCCATACATCAAACACCAAAACCCACACAACTGGAAACGACCACTGAACCCCCGTCAAGACCCCTGAGCCTGGCATGCCCTTAACTGGCTCTCTCTGAGGGCTTACATCTGCGAAGTAGATATTGAATCAATTCACCATTCCTTCTCCTAGGCACGTAGGTTCCATTTTTACTTGCTAACCGAATGCCTTGCAACACCAGATCCATAATTGTCATATTCTGAAGCGCCGCAGCCCACAATTGCGGCGTCCGCCCTACATCGTCAGCTGTATCAGGATCGACGTCACCCTGTTCCACTAGTAACTCCACAGCCTCCTCATGCCCATACTGCACCGCCATAGAGAGTGGGCTGTGGCCATCTTCGTCACATATGTTGAGATCGATGTCAACCCGTTCAACTAGGATGCTCAACAGGTCGTTACGTCCATACCGCGCAACCCACCATATCAGTGACCGGCGTCGTTTATCAGTTTTGTCGAGATCGACCCCGCCTCGTTCTAGTAGCATCCTCACTACTCCATCATGCACATTCTCTGCGGCCCACAAGAGTGGTGTTTTACCATCATGGTCAGGTGTGTCAGGATCAACATCATTGCGTTCCAGTAGCATCCTCACCACCCCTTCATGCCCATTTCCTGCCGCCCGCGAGAGCGGTGTTCGGTCATTTTGGTCAGATGTGTTGGGATCGACATCACTCCGTTCCAGTAGTATTCTGACCATTCCTTCATCCCCATTCCCTGCAGCCCACGCAAGCGGTGTTCGGTCATTTTGGTCAGATGTGTTGGGATCGACATCCCTCCGTTCCAGTAGCATTCTCAACACTCCTTCATGCCCATTCCCCGCCGCCCACGCAAGTGGTGTTCTGGTATCTCGGTCAGCTGTATCAGGATCGACATCGTTGCGTTCCAGTAGTATCCTCACTGCTCCTTCGTGCCCGTTCCCCGCAGCCCACGAGATCGGTGTTCGGGCACCTTGGTCGGCACACTGCGGATTGACACCGCCATGCCCAAGCAGCATCCTCACAACTCCTTCATGCCCCCTCCTCGCGGCCCACAAGAGTGGTGTTCGGTGTCCTTGGTCAGATATGTCTGGATTAACATCATCCCGTTCCAGTAGTATCCTCACGACTCCTTCATGCCCGTTCCCAGCTGCCCACGAGAGCGGTGTTCGGGCATCTTGGTCCGCGCACTGCGGATTGACCCCTCTATGCCCTAGCAGCACCCTCACGACTCCTTCACGCCCGTTCACAGCAGCCCACAAGAGCGGTGTTCGGTCAATTTTATCAGATGTGTTGGGATCGAGATCATTCCTTTCCAGTAGTATTCTTACGACTCCTTCATACCCGTTCCCGGATGCACACGAGAGCGGTGTTCGGGCGTCATCGTCCGCAAGCTCGGGATCGACATCATTCCGTTCCAGAAGTATCCTCACGGCTCCTCCATGCCCGTTCTCTGCGGCACACAAGAGCGGTGTTCGGCCAATTTGGTCAAATTTATTGGGGTCGACATCATTCCGTTCCAGTA
>Ga0307513_10001330_pt1 | contig 35792 bp, 31 predicted proteins | sample 15_EM_MG_FD_202174 | JGI IMG/M metagenome (GOLD analysis project Ga0307513, IMG submission 202174) | Populus trichocarpa ectomycorrhiza microbial communities from riparian zone in the Pacific Northwest, United States - 15_EM | ecosystem: Host-associated > Plants > Roots > Unclassified | place... | reverse complement strand
TCGCTCTTTACCCGGTATGTTTTAATTAAAAAACCAAAAAATTAAAAAAAAAAAAAAAAAAAAAAAAAAAAAAAAAAAGAAAAAAGACCCCTCCCTCGCGCCATCTTTCTCGTCCGCTCCACCTCTAGCGATTGAAATCTCAACACCATGAGAAATCATCGTGAGAGTGTCCTCCGCCTCTGGACTCCCTTGATGGCTTCTGCCTAGGAGTGCCACGCACCCATCTCCTCCTTTCCTCTCTCTGGGGTCTCTGGCCTCCCCTCCCACGGGGTTCTTGATCCTGTCTTCGTTTGTTCGCTTGCGTTGATGTTTCTCCCCCTTACCCCGCACTTCGCGACGCGTCTCACTTAGCGATTTGCACGGTCGGCAAGCCTCCCTCCATCGTCAACACACGGTCGCAGCTTCGAGTTATCGGTGAAGTAGTAGCCCTGGTGGCCCTGCTCTCTGGTATTGCACTCTCTCCTGAGGTGCTCGGTCGGTACGGTCGGCTATCGAAAAATCGTGACCTCGTCTCGGTCCTCCGTGTTCGTACTTCTTGGTCATCGGCGAGCCTTCCCTCTCCCGCTTCCCACGCGTTAGATCCGCTTGCACCGTACTGCTACACCTAGCTGGCACCTTACTGCCCCCTTTCTTTTCCCTCGCCTTCGGTCTCCCTCTCGTCCGGGATCCTCTCCGGTAGTGACGCTCTCTCTCCTGTAACAAAGGACCACGTGAGAGAAGCGGTAATATCGTCCGGTCGGCCCTTGGTCTAACCGCTGTGGCTGGCATCCCCTCTGCTGAGTGGCTCTCCTCGCCGGGTGACTCCCCTCGTCCTCCTCCCGCTCCTGCGATTTACTCTACGGTCGCAAACCTCGCATTAGGTTACGCTGTGTCATGGTATAGCACTACCTCCTTGGCCCATGCTAAAGTCCAAAGCGCCGCCGCCCCCTGGCTTTTGCCTTGTTGGGATATAGCCTACCCCTGTAGCCGCCCGGTTTGGGGTTCGATGCACTACTCGTTTAAGGTTGAGCAATAGTAGTTTTACTTCTCCCCTTTTGTCGGCATTTGTGCCGTGAAGAATCTTCTCTTTTGTTTTGGGGGGCCCGCCGAAGGGTTTGTGTCTTTCCCTGGTCTCTTTTCTATACTTGTCTTTCCTTACGTGTCTGGAGGAGGGTATTGCTTCGTCTTGCTTTCGTCTTAGGTGCTGTCAGGGGGAAGGATGGGCTCTGGGTTAGAGGGGTTTGATTTTTCCCATGAGGGGGTGAAGCGGGTCGTTGGATTGTTTATAGGTTTTGTTTCGGTCATAGCTAGCGCTCCATATCGTTTCTTGTGCCTTAAACAACGAATACATGATTATAAAAATATAAAAAAATATAAAAAAAGACCCCTCCCTCGCTCCATCTTTCTCGTCTGCTCCACCTCCAGCGATTGAAATCTCAACACCATGAGAAATCATCGTGAGAGTGTCCTCCGCCTCTGACCTCCCCTGATGGCTTCTGCCTAGGAGTGTCACGCACCCGTCTTCCCTTTCCCCCCTCTGGGGTCTCTGACGTCCCCTCCCACGAGGTTCTTGATTCTGTCTTCGCTTGTTCTCTTGTGTTGATGTTTCTCCCCCTTACCCCGCACTTCGCAACGCGTCTCGCTTAGCGATTTGCACGGTCGGCAAACCTCCTTCCATTGTCAACACACGGTCGCTAGCTTCGAGTTATCGGTGAAGTAGTAGCCCTGGTGGCCCTGCTCTCTGGTATTGCACTCTCTCCTTAGTTGCTCGGTCGGAACGGTCGGCTTTCGAAAAATCGGCACCTCGTCTCGGGCCTCCCAGTTCGCACCTCTTGGTCCTCGGCGAGCTTTCCCTCTCCGGCTTCCCACGCGTTAGATCCGCTTGCACCGTACTGCTGCACCCAGCTGGCACCTTACTCCCCCTTTTCTTCTCTCCTCCTCGGGTTTTCCTCTCGTCCGGGATCCTTTCCGGTAGTGACGCTCTCTCTCCTGTAACAAGGGACCACACAAGAGAAGCGGTAATTTCGTTCGGTTGGCCCTTGGTCTATCCGCTGTGGCTGGCATCCCCTCTGCTGAGTGGCTCTCCTCGCCGAGTGACTCCCCTCGTCCTTCTCCCTCTCCCGCGATTTACTCTACGGTCGCACCCTGTGGTGGTTACGGTATTCCATGGTATAGTACTACCTCCTTGGATCTTCCTAAAGTCTGCCGCTCGCCGAATACTGGGGACAGTCCGTCCCCGACCCGCTCGCCCCTGTAGCCCTTTAGGGTTTGGGGTTCAGTACGTTTTTCCGTTAGGGCACCCGGCAATAGTAGTTTTATCCTTCCGCTCCGTCGGCCCTCGGCCGTAAGATTCTTTCCTTTTGTTTTGGGGGGCCTGCTGAAGGGTTTCTTTGCTCCTGTACATCTTTATGTTGGTTTTCTTCGTGTTTGGCTTTCCTATGCTTTCCTCCCCATTAGTTTAGGCTGGTGGCTGGTGTGCGGTTAGGCCCATACCATAGGGTCTTGGGGATACGGTTTCGGTCTTCATGTTTGATTGCTTGCCTACGGGTGGGGGGTATTTGTTTGTCCCATTACGAGCTGAAGCGGGCCGTTGGATTGTTTTATAGTTTTGTTTCGGCCATAGCTAGCGCTCCTTGCTGTTTCTTGTACTTAACAACGAATACATGATATAAAAAAAAAAGAAAAAAAGAAAAAAAAAAAGACCCCTCCCTCGCTCATCTTTCTCGTCCGCTCCACCTCCAGCGATTGAAATCTCAACACCATGGGAAATCATCGTGAGAGTGTCCTCCGCCTCTGGTCTCCCGTGATGGCTTCTGCCTAGGAGTGCTATGCACCCTTCTCTTCCTTCCTCTCTCTGGGGTCTTTGGCCTCCCCTCCCATGGGGTTCTTGATTCTGTCTTCGTTTGTTCACGCTTGCGTTGCCGTTTCTCCCCCATACCCCGCACTTCGCGACACACCTTGCTTAGCGATTTGCACGGTCGGCAAGCCTCCCTCCATCGTCAACACACGGTCGCTAGCTTCGAGTCATCGGTGAAGTATCAGCCCTGGTGGCCCTGCTCTCGGGTATTGCACTCTCTCCTGAGCTGCTCGGTCGGTACGGTCGGTGTGCGAAAGGTTGTGACCACGTCTCGGTCCTCCATGTTCGTACTTCTTGGTCCCCGGCCCGCCTTCCCTCTCCCGCTTCCCACACGTTGGATCCCCTTGCACCGTACTGCTACACCTGGTTGGCACCTTACTGCCTCCTCCTCCATCCCCCGCCTTTGGTCTCCCCCTCGTCCGGGATCCTCTCCGGTAGTGACGCTCTCTCTCTTGTAACAAGGGACCACGTGCGAGCAGCGGTAATTTCGTCCGGTCGGCCTTTGGTCTATCCGCTGTGGCTGGCATCCCCTCTGCTGAGTGGCTCTCCTCGCCGGGTGGCTCCCCTCGCCTTCTTCACCCTCTACGCGATTTACTCTACGGTCGCAACTCGTGCTGGTTACAGTATTCCATGGTATCGCACTATCTCCTTGGATGTTTCAAAAGTCTAGCGTGCGCCGATTACTGCGCAGTCTGCCCGTGAAACGTCTTGCCCCTATGCCGCTAGGTTCGGAGAAATCCCTTAGGCAACAGGCAATAGTAGTTTTATCCTTTCCGCTCCGTCGGCCCTGGGCCGTAAGATTCTTTTCTTTTGTTTGGGGGAGCCTGCTGTAGGGTTTCTTTGCTCCTGTACATCTTTATGTTGGTTTTCTTCGTGTTTGGCTTTCCTATGCTTTCCTCCCTATTAGTTTAAGCTGGTGGCTGGTGTGCGGTTAGGCGCGTACCATAGGGTCTTGGGAGTACGGTTTCGGTCATCATGTTTGATTGCTTTCCTACGGGTGGGGGGTATTTGTTCCCATGACGAGGTGAAGCGGGCAGTTGGATTGTTTTGTGGTTTTGTTTCTGCCATAGCTAGAGCTCCATGTAGTTTCTTGTACCTTAACAAGCAATACTTGAAAAAAAAAATGAAAGAAAAATGAAAAAAAAAAGACCCCTCCCTCGCTCATCTTTCTGGTCCGCTCCACCTCCACTGGCAGCGATTGAAATCTCAACACCAGGGGAAATCATGGTGAGAGTGTCGTCTGCCTCTGATCTACCCCGCCCGTGGCAACTGCTCGAGGGTTTATCACGCCTTTATCTCCTTCCTCTCTCTAGGGCCTTTGGCCTCCCCTCCCCGGGGTTTTGGATTCCTTTCTGGTTCCGTTCGTCTTCGTTGAGCACGCTCGCGTTGATGTTCCTACCCTTTGCCCCACAGTTCGCGACGCTTCTCGCTTAGCGATTTGCACGGTCGGCGACCCTCCTTCCTCCGTCAACACACGGTCGCTAGTTTTCGGCTACTGGTGAAGTAGTTGCCCTGGTGGCCCTGCTCTCTAGTATTGCACTCTCTCCTGAGTTCCAGGATCGGTACGGTCGGCTTTCGAAAAACTGTGACCCCGTCTCCGTCCTCCGTGTTAGTACTTCTCTGTTGTTTGGCGAGCCTTCCTCCTCCCGCTTCCCACGGGTCAGATCCGCTTGCACCGTTGTGCTTCACCCTCTCTTCTGGCACCGTACTGCCGTCCAGCTGGCACCTTACTGCCCCGTCCCCATTGCTGGCACCATTACTGCTGAGTGGCTCTCCTCGCCAGGTGGCTCCCCTCGCCCTCCTCATCCGCCCCTGCGATTACTCTACGGTCGCAAACCTCGCATTAGGCTACGCTGTGTCATGGTATAGCACTACCTCCTTGGCCCATGCTAAAATCCAAAGCGTCGCCGATTACTGGGGACAGTCCGTCCCCGACCTGCCTGCCCCTGTAGCCATTGGGGTTTGGGGTTTAGTGCATTTCCACTATGTCGTCCGGCAACAGTAGTTTTATCTTCCCTCTCCGTCGGCACTTAGTGCTGTAAGATTCCTTTCTTTTGTTTTGGGGGGCCTGCTGAAGCGTTTGTGTCCTTCCCTGGTTTCTTTTCTATACTTGTCTTTCCTTACATGTCTGGAGGAAGGTATTGCTTCGTCTTGCTTTCGTCTTAGGTGCTATGAGGGGGGAGGATGGGCTCTGGGTTAGAGGGGTTTGATTTTTCCCATGAGGGGGTGAAGCGGGTCGTTGGATTGTTTAGAGGTTTTGTTTCGGTCATAGCTAGCGCTCCACACTGTTTCTTGTACCTTAATCAACAAATACATGATATAAAAAAATAAAATAAAAAAGACCCCTCCCTCGCTCTTACCTCCCCACCTACGAGACGTCCACCTTCGTTTTGACCCTCACTCCTCACGTCCGGCGTCTTGTGATATACGAAAATCAAACACCGTCCAAGTGGGTATCAATCGACCCCCCTTTTTTTTGAGCTGGATCTCAGATTCAAGAATCGCCGATGGACCAATGGCGCCTCCAGGAATAGCAAGACGTCAGTTGCGGAAGGGAAATTAAGCAAAACACCTCTCCTACTAGTATATTAGTACCCAATGTTAATATCTCTCTGGCCCTTAGACGTCCCACCATGCTGCCACAGTCACAAGAAATTCAGAGCGGTATAAGAAGATGTACTCTGACACGTGCGGACGCCGGTCGCCCCGCAGAAGAGGGAGAGTAATCAATCATGAAATCCTCTTTATATGGAATCATACGATATCAAACTCACAAACCTCCTTTGATGAGAAGAGAACTGAAGCCAGAGGAGCGCGCACACTTCCAACCAGCTGTGGGAGATTCAGTGTATATAAAGCCAAACCAAACTTCCCAGCAATAAGATTCTGGCATGCTGACAATCTTACTCAAACCAGGACCGTATATAGCGACATTGCGTATGCGAAATCGTGGTGTGGATTCCAACATCCGCGTGGCCCATCCTCTGTCTATGCAACATGGTGTGAGCAAATAAAGGCCTATATCGTAGCTCGCCCCCTGGACCCTGATCGCCTAACTGAATCGCAAGTGGATTCAATTATATCGTTTGCTCGCGGCCTTTCGCCAGTCAAGGAGCGTATTGAGTTTCTCAAACAGCATCACCACGCAGACGACGTTTGGGAACTCATCCAGCATCTGAAGATCCTAGTCAAAGATTCGGCCAAGAAACTGCAGACGTCCAACGGGCGTCAGAAGGCTGAGCGGGATGGTAGTGGCGACGTTGCGGAACCTCCATGTAAGTGTTATCCATCTTTATTCCTGTAGCCCTGCACTAACAGGTGTTGCTAGTAGCTCATTCCGATTGGGATTCGCCGTATTCCCCGCGGGCTGTGAGAATCCATATCGTTCGTCGAACGGGAGGGCCCGCTGCCGAGCATCTATTCCACGGCCATCCCTGGTGTGTAAGAGACTCGCATCGGGGAATCGCCTGGGGTGTCCTGCCAGCACCGAGCATTGTGGATCTGCTCCGTTTGGTAAGAGTGGAAGACGTCAAAGAGGAAATCAAATGCCTCCAGTATCTGATTGGCGCGACAGGTGAGGGCGCTACCAGACTACGTCAGGACCCCGAAGAACCTCTCCCACTACGCCAGCTCATATTCCTGAATAGAGATGACGACATTCATGCGTGGTTCCTTGCAAACAATGGCCACGATCCCCTGGACCTCATGGTTCTTGAGTCACGTCGCGAAGATGGAGAGGAGCCAGATGACACTGCCGAGCCTCCCAATGGGAGGCACCCCTTTTTTGACCGCGAGGTCTGGGATGACTCGGCAGGTGCAGAATATGCGACGCGGGAGATGCAGGAGGAGGAGTAGTGCATTGACGAGGATGAATGGCTACAGGCTGAGCCGGAGGGAGCAACTCGGGCGCCTTCTGGTGCTGGCGTTATCATTGTGGACCACGGCGACGTAAGTATCGAAACAGAACCGGCACACAGGTTAAGCCAGGATAGCTAATTGCCGATGTAGGACCAGTCACCGCGAGTCCCGGGCCCCTCAAGACGCCGGAGGAACATTCCATCGAAGATGGATGAGCTGGCGAGATCTAATCGATTTGCGCGTGTATCAGGGGTGCAAGCCTCTGGTATATCTGGGCCTTCCGAGTCTGAGATGCTCCAAAAACTCCCGGAATTTGCGCAGCTGAACCCCTGAGCAACCAAATTCATGGCAAATCCCAGGCTCGTAGCTGTGAGACCTCAAGGGCACGATTGCGCTGAGGACACACCACCTGCCGGACCTATGAATGGTGACGAACACCCGGTCTCACCTCCGGCTGCTCCGGTCGCCAACCTCGATGGCTCGACTCCTGCGAGATCGATTCCTGATCCCTCTCCCTCTCAACTGCCGCCATCCACCACCAATGTGGCCACGAATCAGCCACCAGCATCCGTGACTCCCCAGGCACGCGGATCTTCAACTCTGAGTCCTGAGCCCGCCCAAGAAAACCCCCTATCCACCCCCGAAAGCCACCGTTCTGGATGACGTCGCCCGGGTGGAAAATAATTTCAGATTTCCTAGATTCGAGTTTCATTCTTTTTTCATTTTTACCCCAAATACGCAAATACCTCACTGTATACTAGATCTAGTTTTCTTTTTGGAGTCCTGCATTTTCTGATTGCAAATCGTGGCTAGTATGTGTTAGGACTCGAGTAATGATACCATTGCGCGCCCTTGCTTCAGCTTCTCTCATCCTTACATCCCCTTATGCTAACGTCTGATACCTTTTTCCAGATTGTGCATGCCTCGCATTCTCTGTCCATAACTAGGCTGGCGTTCGCCAACCGAACTAGGGGATGCATGACGTGAAAACCGAGATGGTGTTGATTCACTGGGTGATTCGACGTATGGAGATGAGGTTCGATATATCTAATCCGCTTAGAGCGTGGCTGGTGTCTTGCCAGAATTAGTGTCGCTAATCGATACTCCTTGTGACTAGTTTTGGCTTAGGCTCCAGCGACATTAGCGACGCCTCCTACATTAGTGACACCTTGTATTCCGTCGAACCTTTTCATACCAGAGTCCAGACGAACATCATACCTGAGCTCGTGCAGAGTTCGAACATAATGTTGAACAAGTAGAAAACCCCTTTTTGCAGTTGAATAGATTCTTTCAATACCGAGTGATAGGACGTGCGGGCCCCCCCCACAAGACATAGCGTATAAGACCTGACGCGTTCCATTGAACAAGCATAAACACCTAGTTTTCACCCCACGCGGGATACATTACAATTTTCTACATCCTAATTCCTATCCTCTCCGAACAAACCTTCGTCAATTGTCCCGTATTACACCATGTCTAGAGAACCTCAAGGCAATTCACTCAGCCAGCTGGCTCCACGAGTAGGCAATATGTACGGGCGTAGACGCAACGCCGTACCCGTAGATAGGGCATCCAGATTAAGAACACGGCCAACCGAACCGGGCAGCTCCCATAGTACACGAACACTGGCGGCCGAATCAGGCAGCTCGCACGGTACACAGTGGTCAGGTCGGAGTTCTTCCCCACCACAAATCATAAGACATCTTCCATCACGACCTACGAAGCGCCCTAGAAGGACTACATTACAGACAACGGCGTATACTGAACATTTGGGGGAGACTGACGCACCACCACACATTGAGACAGTTCGCCTTAGCGATTATAGCAGCGATGAGTACCAGAACTTGCGAATATCTGTTCAAACTGAATCAGACACAGAACCAGACGCAGAAGACAATGATATTCCAGATGACGCCATTGCACCAGGGACTGGTCGGCACTCACGAACTGCGCAAAGACGACAAGCAAAGAGCAGGGTTTCGACTGTGCGAGTTTCCACCACCTCCAGATCGCAGGGAGCAGCGCCAGTCAGGCGCACCCCAGCTGCTCCACGACGTATAATCCAAGGTAGTGCGTATACTCCACCGACATTCACATCTTCCAGTATGCCACCGTATTCATCACCACTGGCCACCCACAGTGCCACTACGTCTGCAGTCAGAAGCTCGACTCCTCCCACCGATCCGAGTACGCCACGATATGAGCACATCTTGCCTGGTACTAAATCACGGCGAAATATTGCCATTGGAGCCGAGGCAGAGGTAATCGCACAGGCCAAGACTCTCATTCTCCGGTACACCCTGTTTGTTAATCCTATTCCAGCACCCGCTACTTTGATGTCTCGGGTCCACCGATCTTGGCTGAAGGCTCTCGATGACATATCCGACGCAGGAAATATTGAAGCATCGGATGCAAGCTTAAAATTAGTAAGTCGCTGCTGATACTTAAACATTACGCATGCCGCCGGGGGTGCTTACTAAATGTGACAGATACGCGTGAGACACTCTGCAGTAAGATCCCAGTTTGTTTTCCACGTAAAGGATCGAATTTGAAATTTGTACGATCTCCCAGAAGACCCGATGGCGATTGCGCGTAGAGTGGACTACCTGCTTGCGAGGGATAGATTTATGTGCTCCCCGAGGGGTATGAGGTAAGTGTGCGCTAGGTAGTGAGCCCGGCCACAACTAATGCGTATGAACATGACCCAGCAAATAAGGAATCGATTCCTCGCGCTCCAGATCCCTGAGGCAATATGGGGAAAGTACTTCAAGGGCAAGAAAATGTTTGGGATTTCCGAACCTGATATTCTTGGTCACATCAATTGCATCATGGTTTGCTTAACCTGTGCCATACTGTGCCATACTCTGCGAGCATGGCGAATGGGGGTGCATCTTGAAACATGCGACTTCAAGCCAGAGGCCGTAGCAGGTGAGCCAGACCCCGAACCCGGTGTCCTCTGGTTCCGGCTCAGATGCTAATATGGCGTTGAGCTCAGAAGATCTTTTGGGCCGCCAGCGCCAGACGTGGGCCTCTTGCCCAGACTGGGTACAGACTATGAGTCTCAGGAACATTCGCAAGACCATCAAAGCCAAGATGCAGCAGGAGCATAGGGTCCAGGAAGATCGCCGTGAAGGGTTTACTGACGATTGGGCTGCAGTCGCTGCAGAGGTACAGAGTCAGATTTCGAGTCGGGCCCCCACACGCGCAACTCCACGAATTCAGAGTCAAACTCCCGGCAACCTGGGAATTCGGGCCCTGGAGGCCCCCCCGGGTAACCAATTCGATTCACAAGAAACTGTCATGTCTTTCGATTTCAGCCAGACGGCCCCACTCGCCCCCACACGCTCGACTCCACGGATTCAGAGTCAAACTCCCAGCAACCAGGGAATCGGGGCCTTTGCGGCCCCCCCAGTTAACCAATTCGATTCACAAGAAACGGTCTCGTCTTTCGATTTCAGCCAGACAGCAAGACGACACCTGAGCTTTCTCGATTCCGATCCACAGACCCCGGACGGCTCACCGGAGGTGGCCATGGGGCTAACTTTGGACAATACTGTGACTCCTACTACTTTGCGACAACTCGCGGTCACCATTGAAGATCTAGAGTCGCAAGAGGAGGCTGCTGTGCATAGCGAGCCGTCAGATATGGAGCAGGGGCAAGGTGGGAGAAATGATACGTGCAGTTAGGAGATTGAGAAAGTGTAGCATAGCTGTAATAAATATTTGGATGCGGTCGTCGCTCTCACATGTGGGAAGGGTACCCGGAGGAGCTTAGTATTAATATGAGAACATCAAGCAAAATCAAGGATTCAGAGTAGAATTAGTGACACGCGATCAGGATACGGTAAAACTCATGGTGACAGCGTTAGGAAAAGCCTCTATGTGTAGGACCAGGATAGCATTAGACTTAGTTCACGATGCGTCAGAGATCACAAGGCGACGTCTGATAGAGTCACGAATGAATCAGGACACGGCATGTATAGGGGGTAAGATCAGGAAGAACAGACCAGACGTCAGGAAGGGAGAGATCAGGATCGTGGGATCTGAACGAGGGAGGCAAGAGCTGAAACAATCGGGACGACAGGTCGTATGATCCACGAAGCCCTGACGTTCGGTGAGAAGGAACCGGCATCTGGGCGCAAGAGTCCGAGTCTTAGATTAGACATCATCAGGGCGGGAGAGTCGTAGATCAGACGTGGTCAGGGCGGGCGAGTCGTAGATCAGGTGCCGTCAGGACGGGAAAGTCCTGGATGAGGCGGCGTCAGGATGGAGTAGCGGAGCACCAGACGCAGTCAGGACACACCGGACGTAGGGGTCCAAGTCCGGATGGCGTCAGGACGGATGGCGCCAACTAACGCAAAGTCAGGACGCAACGTCGATCCGACGTTGCGTCCTGATTCGTAATTGGCGTTCCGGCGTCAGGTGCATCAGATGCACGGAACGCACGGAACGCAAGGTATCATTTTTGCTGATGCAGTAACAATACTAGCTTCATTGTCCCACCCAAATCCAGAAGAATTCAGCAAATGGGTAAAGGTCTTCCACTTCTGTTTCATCTATTTAATCAATAATCTGATTAGTTGAATGGCCAAATTAATATTAAAACAGCCAAATTGAAAACTTACGGTATTTGTACAAGTTTTCAACTGGGCTACAGTCTTTTTCTCCTCAATTGCACCCTTGTTAAATTCCTCTATAATCTCTGGCCACATCTCTTTCTTAAATCCATTATCAAGTTTTTTACCCTTCTGACACTGCGCCAACATCCCATCAATTAGCCTTTAATCTGCATACTTCGACCACACAGCCTTGTGGGCACGTGAAGTCTTCGTAGTTGACATTCTCGATACTGAACTGAAAGCGGCTGTCGTTCGGCATGGTGGAAAAAGGATCTTTAGTACTATAGTGAAATTACCAGTCAAACTGCTTATTAATGTAATCGACCCTCTATTAATGCACAGACTTGATGCTATTATGTAAAGCCTTTAATATAAAATTTCTCACCACTTTATTATTAATCTTCTATAAATAGTTATATTATTTTATTACTTTTTATTAAATAGTTAATGTTAAAATATTTATATTTTCTTAATATTTAATACATAAATTCAAATATATATTAATTGTGAAATTGATATTTTTAGTAATTATGGTAAATAATTTGTATGTTGTTTCAACACACGTGTTGAAACGATGATTTTGTTGTGTGTACAAACAATGCTGTGCCAAACTCACTCATTGTTATAACACATGATTTGGCCCAAAACATGTTTTGAAATCAAGAATTTTACAAACAACGGCCTGCCAAACAGCCCCTAATTTTCCATAGCGATCTTGAGCGCAAGCAGAACCTGCCCTAGACACTGACAGGTGGCAGCGCACAACTCTGCAAGGTTTCAGCAGTCCAGCCCTGAGTGACCCCCTTGGCAACGGTCTCTCTATATCGAGGTGTACCGTATTTGCCTTTGTTTGACACCCGGATGAGAGCTCAACGACCCATTTCCCTTCGCCGGACGTTACCGGGAGGGCACCGGTAACCTGGTCTACGGTAATACTGATACTCGATATTCCATAATTCGGGTTACACACACCTAATTCCGATCCGGCCAAACCAAGGACAACAAACTCCTGTTGCCACACCCCAAGCAGCAGCGCCCGACCACTCTCACCAGGCACCGGTAATTCGTATGATACTTCCGTTATCGCCAGACCCCACCACGGTCCCTTCCTCAGCGAAGACTTTCCGGGAACAAGTGTGCAGTAGCCTAAGAGCAGGGCTTTTTTATCCTTGACAAAGACAATCTATCGTATTACGAGTACAGACAAGCCAAACTACACCAAAAAACAAGGATCCCTAAGCTTTTGTCTAATGTCAGGCTTCCTTACATGAGCTTTGATATAAATTTGAAAAATATTTCACTGCTAGAATATATAATACGATTTTCACCAACCTCTACTAGCGGATATCAGAATGGTGACTCCTGTCTAGAGATGTTTCTGGAATTAAGGGCATGGTTCTGAATTTCCAGGTATGATATTATTATTATCATAATTCAACTACTGCAAGGAGGGCTACAGGGTTAGGGATTTGTGTTTCCGAGAAATAGGTCACCCGGAAAAAGCTGTACGGTCCCAAGACGCCAATCATCTCCGCTCCCGCTTTGGTGGCAGCCCACTAAAAATTATAAAAAAAAGAGTGAAACTTCAATCCGGCGACGCGAGCAGTATGTCCGCCCTCAAGTGTTTGAATACCTCCAAGCCTTTAAAATGATAGACCACCGTCAAAAATTGTGTGTTCCCAGTTGTTCAGTATCACTATTCCCGTTTTCATGCCATTTGAAGTCAGTTGGTTTCTATGATCGTTCTTCCTGGTGGGACCCTTTGCTTGGCGACTGAGATAATTCTTTTACTCTTTGCGGAGGAACTGTCAGTGGGTATAGACGTTCGGACATACCCCGGGGGGGGTGTCAGACCTTACTAGCGGACCAGAGTTCCGCTTCTTGTGATTAAATGTCCTTATTCAGGTCCTAATGCCAGACTACGAGAATTGATGCCAACGATCAAAAGTGTTCGCAAACGGCCCAGCTAGGCCGGGCGCCCGCGGGGTCTGGACTGGACCGAATGGGACAGCACTCTGGCTACTGGAGTTCGTTTGACCTGACCCGACCGGACTGCAAATGTTGAAATTATGCTTTCGGATAAGCTCTCTCTACGTATTTGAGTAAGACACCGCTTTCTAGTAGATACTAGTTTCACTTCAATGCCATCAGAGTAAGAGCTCAACCCATTCGATTTGATCTTTCCTTCATTTCACTACTTAATCATAGATCTAACTCTATTCTCATCAGATTTCTTTCGTCTCCCTTTTGTTACCTTGAATTTCTTTTCTACTGTGGATATGGATTCCTATTGTGCAGCATAAATAGCCGGCCCTCCGGCCGCTCAGATAGAATGAAATTCTCCATGATTTTAATCCCTTAAGCCCCCGGTACAGAGCTTGACTATTTCAGAACCTTCAACAGCAAATACCTGCAGGTATCCGAGTGATTAACCATGATTGCACTGACTATAAGGATTCTTCATGACATGCGGTGACACTAATGTCAATTGAATACCCCTGACTGCAAGCGATTTAAATATGTCGAAGCATAGAAGGTTGGCAATAGAATAGACTAGCACTAGTCGTTAACTATGAAACTTTACTAATATTCACATTATTGAGATGCGAGACTGTGGTATATTTCCTATATTTCCTTCCCTTGTCGTTTCTATTTAATGTCTCTAGTGTTCGCCGACCCTCTCTATAAAGACAATATACCCTGCGCTTCTCCTCCGGTAGCAACTCTTATTTTTCACAGCCGCTTTTTCTCAATCGCGAGACTCGGACACAAATCCATGCTCATCCTTCTATCGCCCTCTTTGTTTCTGCTGTGTAGAAATGAATATTGTAGCCCCATATACTTAGAAAAATGGCAATAGCAGACCTCCCCTTCTTGCCGGATATGGGCGGGCCCCTGTCGGCTCCTCACCGCTTATCTTCTTATTACCCAAAACCCTGAGGCGGCCATGACCCAACATGCAAAAACACCCTCCCGCGCTCCTCCTTCTCAAAAACCCTAACCCTTGTGAATACGCACGACTGCAACCTCTCCCCTCATTAGAAAGTTATTAACCGACAAGGTGCCATATACCAAAAGCCAGGAGGAGCCGCCGAGCATCTACAAAGCCTAGTCCTGCCGAACAGTATATCCGCCGGCTATCCGCAGGGCAGCCTAGACGCCTGCGAACGCTACCAGGATAACCTTCCCATATGTAGAGGGTGAGCTAGCTCTAGGCTTTATTGAGACTTACGAATGTACTTGCCGGGTACTCGATATTGCAGCGCTAGCGAGGGAGGAATTTCTCGTTGGAGCGGAACTGGAGGTGCGCTTCTCCGTGGTTGGTCTCTCGACAATTGCCAAGGTGGGTCTTGGGAAACGCATTGGACCAATGAATTATAGGCAGGATCACGGGTGGTCACTCGTAGTAAACAGAGTCTGTGCGCCCAGGAGAAACCACCTGAAGTCACTGGACCGCGCCAAATATGAGGGTTCCAACCTGTAGAGAGTACGAATTCGCCATTTACCAAAGCAGGAGAGGAAAATAAAATAACCGGAGAAAAGATCACCATTACCACAACTCCCCCGGGCAGGAATTGCATGAACCTCCAAATGGGTGTCCCCTGGGGGGCAACAGGGGAGGGTATTTGATTCTCCTCATCCGACGGTATTGTGCATACTAAGACAGGCGCATTTGGATCCCTTGATACATTTTCAAGCGCCTGGGCTCAGATAGCAGCATGTATGATGTGGGAGAGATATTACTTAAATGAGTTCGAGCTGCCCGGATACGCTATCCGCCATCCGCCATGCACCGTCAAGGACTACAATATAAAGAAGGGGGTATTTGTGCCTTACCAGTGCCGGGCAGTGTGTGGATAGAGAATCGGGTATCCCCTAGAGGCTACCAGGAACCGAGTTGCCGATATGACAAGAAGGAAATAAAAAACTCTTCAAATTTCCCATGGCCTCATTTTATTTTTCAATCCAGACCGAATGAGTAGAAATACCATGTGATCGTATGCCATATAATGAGAGGGTTGCGAACATGAATAGCGGTATGGTACCACTGCTACGCTTAATCCTCCGCGGTTGCTCTGAAAGCAACAAACCTGAAGTGGTCGGATGGTAATAAGAAAATGGGGGCTTTGAATATGGGAGTTGCCAGCACTAGGGAAGCTTGTATAACAAGTTCGGTCCTGCCCCCGGCATGATTGAGAATGATACCGGGACCTCAGAGATTTCCCCCTCTAGATTTGGGCAGTGAAGGGGAGCACCGGAGGACGGTTTTTTCTTCCGTGGTTGGGATAGTTAAAAAGCAACACGTATCTCCAATGTCTTAGAGATATTCTCAATCATTGTTTTCGCGCTAATACTAGTCCCAGAGCCCAGAGAGGAAGTAGGCGACACATTGTAGAACGGTAGATTACAGTTCTAATATCGTAATTTTCTACCACAGAACTATCTACCTACAGTAACTAATTCCTACGAAATGACTCAATACATTGCCTTCTAGAGTGCGGCAGGATAGGCCCTAACCAGAGCACTCTAGCAATAATCAACCAGCCTTCTAGATAAAAAAAAAAACAATTCCCGGGCACACGAGGCTTAAATCGCCTAACCAAAAAAGGTGAGAAGAAAAAAATCTGAAGGTAAAATAGAAGACCGCACGATGCCGGGAGTCGGCAATTACACTATGCAAGCCGACAGAGAGATCTAAAGGTCGAAAGGGGGGATAAAAAGGAGGAAAAAGCTAGAGTCAAGCCCAATGTTGCAATGAAAAGGGGGGGTTCGATCAAAAAATAATCGAAGGCTAGGAAAGCGCTTTTTCGAACCGGGGGATTATAAAATAGAGCCCCTTCTAACAAATCGGTAAACCATGATAGTTGAAGGCAGTTGGAAGCAAAGAAACAAATGAAATGATAGGAAAAGAGGAGAAAAAGCAAATAAACTAGCACTGGCACTCCACTTCCCCGGCTTCTGAGCAATAAATACTTGCACATCTGGGTTATAAAGGTAGGAATTCCGATCAGAGTTCCTGCTATTTTTGCTTACCAAGACATTAAAGAACCCCCCCTTCAATCCCCATTTTCAGAAACCCCGATTCAAATCCCCCCCTTCTGACCCCCCAGGTTCGATCATCAAAGGCCTTCTTTGCAACACTGGTCAAGCCTACCGGTAGGAGCATCCCTCATAAAACCGGACCGAGCGCACAATGAACTGTGTGTCACCGACAATGTGATCACAAAAGGAACACCAAAATTTGACCAGTCGATCCCATATCCCGGCACTAGATGATGCGAGGACAAGGCACAAGGGTCATCGATCTGCTTGAGCACGAGGTTCTCCAGCCCGCAGTTTCGAGATACGGTCAGCAGAGATCCTCTCGGCAGGGGGGAATTATCCGAAAACAGGGATTCGCCAAATCTACTCGTATGGGATGGTGGGGAAATTAGTGTGGACGAGTACCTGCGCCCGGCACAAACCTTTGCCCCCTGCACAGGCATGGGTTGTTCGTTGACTCTTTTTATCTTTTCTCCTATCGCTACGAGTAGTTTGGTTTGTAGTTGAGGGCATAGCGAATAGGGATTACTCGAGTATGATAGAAGGGGATTCTTTGTTACCCTACTTTTTGGCTGATTGACTCCCGCCCCCCGCAGCACCCCTGTTCTCCGCCCGCCAGATGCCAACCTGCCTTTGATGTCTATTGCCATATTAGTAACCAGAATCAACGCTAATGCATAGACAATTTTCCCACCGTCTCACCCGACCAGAAGATACCCTGGAATTCTATGGGTAATATAGCAACCTATCAAAGGCGGATATTGCGGCTCCGGGAGCATCAGAGGAGCGAGGGGAATTTTAACTTTTTTTTTTTGCAATTGCGCTTTGGATCGGGGCAGCCATTTGCAGAGTTGGTAGGAAAAAAGAAAGAAAGAAAGATCCATTTTTAGGTAAAGCGGTGCCTCTGGGACTAACTACCGGTGGTTCGCCTAGGGGGCCGGGTATGTTATCACGGTCCCGCTTGGCCCGGATGTGGCACCGCCGTGAAGGCATGATATATGTCTACGACAGGGTGACTATTTTCACAACTCTCTCTAGTTCCCCAGGAGTTTCAAAGAATACCACAGTTCACAAGATAAATGGCGGGTTGGAAGAACCCATTGCCAATTGGTCAAAATGGACGCGCGGTACTGCACGAGGGGTAGCAGTGTCTCGGAGGTCGACGGGAAAAGGTTTAGCCGGGGGCGCGTTAAGCTCGGGACCAGCAGAGTAGGCCCGTGAGCCACCCACTACACATAACAGCACCGAATTCCCCCCAAACACGAGATCCGCCAGAAACACCAGGTCCCCAAACGCGACATCCTCGAAACTCTCTACAGCTCGCGTTTTTTGATCCCCACCCGCCACCCTTGCTCCGGCACCAAGCGCCCGCATTGTCAGCTGGGATAGATCGGTTCCAACCATCCCAAGCGACAAGGGCAGCGACCCTATCACCAACGCCTCCCTCAGTGGAACCGTACGACAAGATTTGGAGTGGAAGGAATCAGCCCCAGTCCCCATTTGTTAGGTCACGTTGGAGTTTTTAGCAGTGTTTTTCCTTTCTTCTTGTGATAGAAATCACCCAATGTATTTGTTTTCCGCGTTGAAAAATTGGCATTCGGATAATCAATATTCATGTCTCCATATCAGGCTAACACTAACTTTATGAAATAGGAAATTAAATTGAGATAATCAGGATGACAAAAGAATCCAAACAGTGTTAAAGCGGCGGCGGTGCTTGAGCGCGAGCAATCCCAGACCAAGAAAACAGAGTCTCCGATAATTTCCAACCACCACCCAACCAGAATGAGGGCACCACTCGATATGGGGGGCGTACAAAGTGTTCCGTGGTGCGGGATACAGGAAGGGAAGAGGAAAATCCAATATCAAGGCCCACTTAGCAGAATTAACGATATGGAACGTCTGGGCTGCTACCGAGTTTCGGAGAAGAGATTACTAATCGCGGCTGGTTGCGGCATCCAAGAGAATCCCGGCGTGGTACTAAGCTGCCATTAAGCCCTTCCATTCCACCAGCAGCGGCCCCACTACTCGTACAACCAAGAAAGGAATAACGAATACTAACTCTGATGCTGTCATTGTTCTGTTGGGCGTCCCACATTCCTTCCCAAATGGCGACCTTCTGAGCGATAAGCTGCTCGTTGGTTATTCCCATGCTCCGGGCACGCGACTCGAATTCGGCAGTCCTGGACCTCCTCTCCTCTTCCGCCCTGTCGTCCTCTGCCACTTTGATTATACACCGGGATGGTCAGTTTTGCTTACTTTTGATATTTTCTAGGGATTGGGGCTGTGAGAGGGGGGTTAGGGCAAGTGCGGCTAGGAGTCGCATGTGCGCCACCTTGCGAAGATTGAACCAAACACCTCCCCCATCGCCCGTCCCCATGTAAAGCCCCGGCACTCTCCCTCGGAAACCAACAGGTAGATGGAGATGGAGCAGGAGAAAGGAGATGGACCTAGAGCCCCAAGAGCCGGTTCAGGTGGGTTTTGAGGGACCGGTGGGGGAGGGGTGCCTGCGGGATAACTATTTTACCTTCGGAGGAGGTAGGGGCATTGGGGTCGGGCACGCCCTCATGAGATCTGCTGGACATGGCTAGAGAACTGGGGTCTTTCGCTTGTGACTAAACGTGCCGGTTCTGGTTGTGACGTTGGACGGCGGAATATAAGGTGATCGATAAGAAGATGAATGCTGGGTAAGAGATGTCCTGGAGGGCGATTTGCTAAAACGCAAGGGTATGCTGGCGCTCTGTGGTGCGGAAGAGCCTGGGGGAAGAGGGATAATGCTCACTTAAATAGGTCATGAGTAGGGAGCCTGCTGGCACTTGGGGACGTGCATGTTGAGTAGTCGGTGTTGGGGGGAACCTGGAAATCGGTAATTGACGGGGGTCCGGGGGGGCATCACTAGATGTCACTCGGGGATCGGGAGGTCCGGGAGTCTTTCCCGAATAGGCAGGAAATCCGAGAGGAAACGAGCACAAATTAGGAAATATGAGTGACCGCTCATGATTACAACACGTGGAGGGCAAAGTCGGGCGCATTCTGCACTTCTTCCTTCTGATGCTGTTTTCCCTTATAAACAGGCCCAGGGACCCACAGGATCACCAGTCTGCTTTTATTACTACTTGTATTCAAAAGGGTTGTATTCCTCACTAAGTACCTGGTGGACTTGCGGTTGTTGATTGGGCTATAAAGAGGATACGGAGAGGAGAGGCAGGTAACTCGGGGGTGTAAATCCTGAGATTAACATAGGGGCCTGGTTACCCGGACCAAAAACGAGCTCGGAGGCTGCCAGGGCTAGCAATAATATTGTCCCCGAGCTACCCCTACACACCGAGTACTTGATCATACTTTGTGCTGCTCTGTTGGTCGCTCTCGTTCATGGAATGCGGACGGTTGTGCCGCTTACGCATTCCTACCCCAATATGATTTCCTTGTCTTTGCTTTTTACGTACTGGTAGAGACTCGCTCTCCTCTTCTTCTTTTCGTTTTCTTCCTTTCCATTTCTTCCCCCCTCCCTCCCTCCCCAACGACAATCTCTATCCTAAGAGGATAATTCGCAGCGGGGGTGTCCTTTCGTTCAAGGCACCTGCCAAGACTAGGGTTTTTGTATGAGAAAGGTAAATTGCAACACATCTTACTCAGTTCATATGGCCATAGCTCTCTACAGACTCAATATATAAAAACTGAAGTTAATATATATTATACTTCGGGCATACCGTAAATTCTGGGTAAACTCGACCCGCCGCCATGCTTCTTAAGGCAGCTACTATTCCTCTCAAAGACTAACCCCGTGGCGAATTCGCTCTTCCGGGGATAGTAACTACCATACCGGGAATGGTGGCGGGTCGAGTTTACCCAGAATCTACGGTACTATATTTTTTCGAAAGATTTCCGGGACTGGTTTTCAAGACATCCGTGGAAATATGAATCAATGCGGGTACCCGCAGTCTGTTTTTTTTGGCATTTTCAGGAATGGGCGCCCGGGAATAGATGGCCTGAGGAACGGTGTGGGTCCGTCTCGGCTCTTCGGGGGGGGGGGGGGGGATTAATATGTTGTGGATTACGGTATTCCACCTTGTTTTTTTTGGGATCCTCACCCCACCATGACTCATTATCCCTGCAGGCGGTGTGGCCACGCACCAGATAGTTTCCCTCACGAACGCGGGATGCAAAACTCGGCTTATAGTTTGAACGGCAGAGAATTATCATAGAATTCCCTTCGTTCCCAATCGCTACTGTTGCTGTGCTCATTACCGGCACTTATCGTTTGGTGGGAAAAAGACGAGCAAATCGTAGAGGTTAGTATTACTGTAATTATTCATACCGGTTCGCCACTCGCCAGTTTCGTCGTGGTTATGGTGGAGACTGTATTTAATGAAAACATTGGCTCTCACATTTCCTGAGAATGCCCCTCATGCTATCAAACTTTGTGATTCTTAACTGTGTTGGCTAACAAAAATTTGTGAAAAATTTGTGTTGTGCGCTCCCCCGGTCAAGAAGTCCGCGTCCACCCTAAACCTCATGGACCCCCGTTGCAACAAATTGACCCCAACTCAATGAAAAATATATAACAGAAAGCTTATTTTGTTTCCTACTAGAGACTTACCACTGGTGTTATTCAGAGATCCCATAATTGCAGATATTGCCGAAGTTGTATCGTATAAGTGGTGAGGCAAGTGGTTGTCACGGAGGTTTATGATGTTTAGGGCAGATGCGGACTTTTTGATCCAGGAAGTAGTGGAAAGCTCAGAAGGGACATTTCTTTTCTCCCCCCGTGATCACACAGGTTATCCAGCACCATTGCAGCATAGATGATGAAAACTTTTATGAGCTTAGTTAACTAAGTGCAAACTAACGAACCAGCTATAGCATATCGAACCTGTGCCCGCGTGTATAAACTACAGTAATTTTTCGAAAATAAAAACGAAAATCCAGCGACATAAAAATGGTAAGCAAGAAAATAAGGAAAAGTAAAGCGGATGACTGGGACAAACAAGCACAGCTTAGAAAAGAGAGGGAGACAAAGAAAGGTATATCGTAATCCATCCCGGCGATTCAACACTACGCCTTGCATAGGCCCATCAAAACTTCCCCTCCCACGCAAGGAGGAGGAATGAACATCGTCTACTCTCCACCAAAGGCGCTTCTTCTAAGTTCGCTCCTATCCTTTGCTTCGGAGGTTTCCTTTGCAGAACCTTTGGCTTTAGCCTTGGTCTTCCTGTCGGAAGCGGGAGTGGTAGTGGCCTTCTTGGTCTTGACCGATTGCTCCTTTTTAGTGGGGGTGGGCTTTGCCTTGGTGCGCTTCTTCTTGGGCTGCCTATTCCAGTATCAAAATTAGCTTTCCCAGCTCTAGTTATGGTAACCAAGGGGACGTACTCTTCCTCCTCGTCGATTTCGTCCTGGACATCACCAACAGCAGTCGCAGCCCCACGTTTTCTCCCACCATCCCTACCTTTCGATTGCATTTTTGGAGCTGGTGAGTCAATGGCATCTTCCTCAACGCCACCATCGGCATGCAATGCCATACCTACGTCTTCGCCTTCGGTATCGCTATTACCGCCAGCCCTCTTGCCTCTCCCCTTCCCAGCATTCTTTTTCCCGTCCTTTGCCGATTTCGCGTTTCTGCCAAGAGTGCGGGACTTACGAGCGCTGGGGGGAGAGTCCTCATCGGCGGATTCGTTGACTTCGGTGTATTTCTTTGGGGTCGCGGCGGTTGCGCGGGAGGAGCGGGGGCGGATGGGCTCTGTAACAGGGATGGGTTTGGCGGCCCTTCTGGAAACAGCGGGCTTCTGGGGTTTGACGGATTCAGGGGATGCGGAGGGAGAAGGGGTCGGAGTTGGAGTTGATTTTTTGGCGGGAGTGCGCTTCTTGGGCGCGGTGGTCGAAGCGGTAGGTGTCTTTTTGATTGACTTTTTGGGGGCAGGTTCCTCGTCGGTTCTATGGGGGCGTTAGTACCTTGCGGTATTGTGAGTAGTTGCGGGGCCGACGCACTCAACCACTTCCTCTTCTTCATCGTCATCATCCTTCTTCTTCCCCTTCTTTGCAGCGGGTGTACTCTTCCCTGCAGCCTTCGCAGGTGCCTCACGCGCTTTGGTCTTCTTTGCATCTTTGCGATTCATGCTAACATCACCCTTCCAGTCCTCATCATCAACATGTCCGACTTCCACTGTAATCTTAACCTTATCCTTCTGCTCATCCGGCAACTCCTCCCATCCATCGAAAAGGTTCATGTCCACTTCTTTCCCTTCCTCATCCTCTTCGCCCTCCGGCAACAATTCCTTGCGCAGGTTAATAATCTGTTTAGGAGTAAAGCAGCCCCAGTGGCGCCAGGACCAAGACGCGAAACTGGGCCCTTTGACCCAAGTACCCAGACGGAGTTCGCCTTTCTGGATTTTAGCTTTACCACAGGTAGTGGCTTTACAGCCTGCGCGGGCGTTAGGGGCGACTTCGACTCGGTAGACCATTGTTTGGTTGACCCGGTTTCCCTTCGGTGGTGGTGTTGCGTTAAGATGGTGAGGTGGAGGGAGGGGGGAGGGAAGGATAGAGGGAAAAAAGGAGGATGGGCGGCAGAAGAAAGGTTGATGAATGGGAGGAAGGGCAAGACGGAGGAGGGTTTGTGAAGGAGATAACGCGTCTCGGGTGGGCGAATGACGTCTTGCCTTATGATATGAGGGTGTCCGTCACGCTAAAATAAGAGGGCGCGGCCAAGACGAGGCAACAGTATCGGGACACGGAAGAAGAAGAATCATAACAAAGGCGAAGGATGATGATTTGAGTTGGAAATCTCCCTTTCCAAGCCCCCGTTAGTAAATAAATAATAAATAAATAAATAAAGGAATTTAGCTAATCACGTGGAAGGAGTAGAGAGGGTACTGGTATATACGGCATCATAAAGTATCATGCAAAGTAGCATTGGCGCAGGGTGCAACCTGAAAAGTGCGAACAACCAACTTAATCTGTAACCTAAACCGATATGGGCGGGAAGGTACTAGACCAGCATAGTATGTACCGATATGGTACTCAAGCATGATAATATTATCCAAACTTGATTGATGTCTTGGCAATATATTACATAATCACCATCCACCCCACCAAGGTGATCGAACAGGGGCCCACATAATCCTACCCCTCGGCAGAGCCTCCAAGCAGGAAGGGCAAAGAAAAAGAAGAGAGGGAAAAAAACAAAAAACAGCTGGCAGCGCTAACATCGTGGCAAATTATAAGACAACTGAATCAACGCTTTGTATTCCTTCTCCGGAAAAGAAGCAGTTCATCGCCAACTCCTAAAATTCATCCTCAATGACATGCTCTCACAATTCACTCAATCGATCCCTAAACATCGAGTGCAGGTGCTATGTCCGTTTTTATACCCCTCGTTCACCGTTAGGTGTACAACCAGGCTTCAATGGCAGTTCACTGCTCCGAAGAGGGTATGCTTCTCCCATCCTCGATTCATCACTCCTGGGGAAACACCGATTGAGCTTACGAATGGCGAATGACGAGTATTGAAAAAATAGAAACACTCTCGATCTTCTATCACTAGAGGTTACTCCACTGTCAACGGGCCCCCAACAACAGATACCGAGAATGCGAATGCGAATGCGAATGGAAATGAAAAACAAGGGGAGGGGGAGAAGGCGAAGGAGAATGAAGCGCACCCTGGTGAATCGTTCAAATACTCCGCCCCTCCGCTAAATTACTATAAATTCCCCCACAAACCTAACAGCCTCAAGTTTGATCGCTCGCCACTTCCACCACCTCCACCGTACGGAGATACCCTCTCACATCCAAAATACAGAGACTACTTTGGTGTCAAATGCATCCCCGATAAACCCGCCTTATGGCTGAAGCAGTTAAAGGAAGGGCCCTTCCTGCCCTGGAAAGTTGAGCACGTCAACGTTCACGGGCTGCTAGTCCTTCTTGAAGCGGCACGGGCGGATAAGGTTGATGTGATAACAGAACTGGTGTTACGTGGAAGGTGGAGGGATGCCGTATGGGTTGTCCGGACCTTGCTGGAGCCTATGGGGAGGGGGTATAACGATCTTGATAATGGAACTGATCCACTTCTGGGAGTTGTATATACCGCCCTTGGTGGCGGGAAGTTGAAGCCCCGGATGAGGAAAGGGGAAGGGAGGGATATTGCGGGGATTGCGGGGAAGACGGGTATTTGGGCTCTTAATAGAGAGATTAAACGGGATGTGGAGCGGCGGAGGAGGGGGTTGAGTATCGTTCTCGGCTCGGTCGGCACGATGATTGCCCGGGCGGGCGAGGAGGGGGAAACTCGAGAGCGTATGGAAATGATCACGCTGCAGAAGAAGGCTCAGAAGGGTGAGATTTCGGAGGATGAGGCACAAAAGAGGATGAAGGAGTTGCTGGCTCGAGATGCGACCGCAAAGACGGAACCTGCGCGAGAAATCCCAAACGAGTATACAGACCTTCTACCCACCGCCAGACAGATACTGGCTTACATACACACCGCTGGATTGGTGCCTATGGCTGTTTACTCTGCCACCCAGTACCCCCGCCTCCATTTCCTGCGATCGAGGATAATGGCCTCCATGTCCGATGCTGTATGGCGGGCTCAGGAGGCGATCATAGCACAAGAAGCGGAGGAGAAAGGGATATACGGGGAACACCGGGGAATGGAAGTTCCGCGAGCCCGAGAACGCTTGATGACCTGGGGTTCTGGAACTAGAGACATAATAGAAAGACCCCAGGTGACAAACGAGAGAGTGCCCTACACCGAGCGGGAAACCTGGTTAGAGCTTGTCATGGCCTTAGCCTGCGAGGGTGGGTTTGGTCTCGTGGGCACATATCTCTTGGATAGGCTACTACACAGGCGCAAACAGAGGTGGAACTTTGTCAATTACGTTGAGGTCTCTTCTAAAGATTACAGCCCCACGTGGATCCGTGGGTCGCATGTGGACAAGAAAATTGGTGTGGTGGAGAAGTGGGGGTTAGAGGGCTATTCGCTCAACAAGCCCGATATAAAGACTCTCCCGTTCACACTCCCGGACTGGGTTATATCAGGAGTCGTTAATGCGTTGCTAGACTCGGATGCCGAAGGTAGAGGTGCCGAGAGAATCGCCAACTGCGCATTATCTATCACGCGAATCATCCCTCCTGAGCTTATCCGCCGCAGCGCGATCGCCCGTGTCCTACGATACCCCGACATCATATTCGCGGAGAACGCAAGCTTAACAAAGCGCATCTCTGAGATCGAGGATGCTCTAGGGAATCAACTCAAATCACGCGAGGTCGCTTACACGGCGCTTCACCAGGCTATCAAGCGGGACAACCTTGTTGGCGCAATGGCGATCTGGGCTGATATAGTGGGAAGGTCTAAAACTGCTTCGCACCCGGAATGGATCTTGGGGGCGTACCTCAGGGCGCTCGTGCGGGGACGGAAGTTGCAGGATGCGTTGGATTTATTAAAGCCTGGCCGTAGCGGCCGGACCGTGATTCCGAAGTCGATGTACGCAAGTCCATACATAGCTCCTGCGATCATGATGCTTGCGGTTACGGTAGATAAGTATCCGTTACTGGAATTGGTCGCAACGGCGGTCAAGGAAACCGGCGGGACACACGCTATGTTCTCCTCATTACTAAATGCCTACCTACGCTTCGGAAGAATCGAACTAGCTCACGGAGTACTAACCTTCATGACGAATCACGGCGTACAACCCGACGCCGTGGACGTTGGCCTGCTGGTACAAAACGAGCTTCGCAGGGACATGAACGCAGCCTACCACCTCGTCGAAATTGCCACCGGGACCGCTCCGGATCCGTCCCCACCCCCCCCGGGAAACCCCGATAAAGTTTCCTTCGAAGACCCCTCTGGAACGCAACCACCCCCTTACACGCCAACGAGGGCTATCCCAGGAGTAAATCCGGGAGTCGGCATCTCACGCGATGCCTGGATCGCCGTCCTAGACCATACAGTTCGCACTTGCGACCCCTACCGGACAAAATGGGCGCTCAGCAACCTCGGCGTCGACGCGACCACAACCCAAGGCATGGATACCAACGTCTTCAACATCCTCCTCCGAGGCACCACACACCGCCGCGGCTCATACGTCGGCATGCAAATCTGCCAGCGCTTCTGGAGTGATCGCTCGCACCATGGTGAGAAAGAGGGCTTAGGGAACTTGGTGTCCATTAGAACAGTGCTGCACCAAGCGCTACGCGAGATGCAGGCACTCGACCGCCACGCCATGTGGGAGGAGTTGCAGCGCAGGCGGAAACAGTGGGAAGAGCAGCACGGGCGGAAGGCTCACGGGATCAGGTTTGAAGGAGGGGAGGATTGGGACCAGAAGAATAAGAGCGTGGAGGCGATTTGGTATTGCTGGAAGCAGATGAGGAGGTTGGGACTTGAGGTTAAGGAGGTGGAACAGTTGGTTTGGGCTCATGCAAAAATGGAGAGGGTTGAGCGGTAATTGAGACCGAGTGGTTCTTGTAGATATGAGGGGTGTGCGGGGGAAGATGTACACTGTATATTATCCATCGCCGCTGAATTTATTCTAGATTTTTGGTTACGGTGGCTTACAAATTTACCTAACCGCGGGCAAGGATGAGGACGGGGCGGAACTTAGCTAATTATTAGCTAATTTGCTGCCCCCTGCTCTCACGTGACATTAACATGCCAAGCGCGTTCCGCAAGGAAGCTCCCTCCCCCCCCCAGCCCTCCGCCATGGATCACCCGAACATCACCCGCCGCCACGACGCCACACGCTAGTCCGTATCACTACAAAAATCGATACAACCAAGCCCAAAGCAAAAAGTGATAATAGATTCATCTTCTTTCCTTCCCCGAAGATCAAAAGTTCCGCGGATACTCGTCCCAGGCAAGAAGTACCCGAACATTGAGAGGGAAAACAGGGATAATACAGTGATAATACAGGGATAAGCAACGATATTTCAGGGATATTTCAGGGATATTTCAGGGATATTTTAGAGGTAAAACATCTCTTTGGGGGCCTGTGTACGCGGTTAACAGGGGGAATTTTGGTGAGAATTGCCCAAAATGGCGTCTGATCACCTTAATTTTCGGGTACTTCTTGCCTGGGACGAGTAACACCTTTCAGAGACCCCAAGAGAGTGGAATTAAGTATCCATGTATACGCTCAAAGTGTCGTGTGATTTTCTTCAACTTTTTTTCCCCCTACCCAATCTTTCGCATGGCTGATATGGGGAATGGCGGAGGAATCTTTACCCATATAAATGAAGAAAACCGATTCCGTGGCAGCCAAGCTCGAGCTCTCCCGGTTAGCATATCATATCACGAAAGTGTTTTCGTGCCGGCGGGACACAATGTTTCGCTAGCGGCCAAGGGCTTGAACTCAACAGCGATAGGAGGCGAGCATGGAGATTCTTGAAAATTCGGGGCAGTTCATTGTTTAGAGGTGGATCGGATAGGCGTATTTCTCTTTTTTGAGGGAGAGTCTTGGAGGTATGGTACATTAGGCAGGTAAAACAGTGAGTAGGTATTGTGAAAAATGATTTCTGATTGAGGTTAAGCAAGGTATCAACCGTATCATCAGTAAGCATGGTCGTCGCGCCCCCTATCCGTACCTAATCCGCGCGTATATGTCATCCCTTTAACTAGTTCGTTCGGGTAAGCCAGTCTCCTATAGGTACCTTACCGTACCCCATCCACTCGGCTCTCACCCATAGCCTGCTGGCCTTTCCCGGGGCGGCAAGGGAGACAACCACTCCGGAATCCAGCGCTCCTCGTCCCACATCCATATCTCGCGGTTATTGCAACCATTCTTATACAGTAGATCTTGTTTATGGAGATGGTCGGGCCTTGATATGCTGCAGGGCCCATCTTGTCTTGCACACTGTTCTTCTTGTTGCTGTTGTTGAACGGAGGGGGGGGTGGCAATAAGAAATAGGGAGGGTTTAGGGGGGAGGTTGGGTGAAACTGAAGTGTTGAGGCTCTGCAGGCACCGTTACGATAAGAACCGAATTTCACTGCGACGTTGTAGTTGCCTTTGTTGGTAAGGTGTGGCACTTTTTTGTTTTTTTTGTCGAAAGATCGGGTGGCAGGGGTCGACATTTGCGTCCTGTCCAGGAGAGGGAATTTTTGACGTCTTAGCTCGGGGCTCAATTCTCCTAGTTCTTACCGGTGCTCAGGTCGCCGGATTGAAGTTGCTTTTTTCAGGGGGGAGGGGGCGCAGCTCCGATCCTGCGGCTTGAGTACCAGCATTGGAGGGCCTCCCGTAGGAATCTGGGGGGGATTTACTCGTAATTTTCTGACGCTTGTAAAAACGACTGCTATTGCATATGGGCAAAATCTTGAGGCTCCAGGAAATTTTTAGCCCGTATGCAATACGATGGCAAGTCGTTTTTGCGAGCGTCAGGAAATTACTAGCAGAAGTGGTCTTGGCTTATCCCCACGCTAAAATCTAGAAAATAAACTCCAGGGTTTTAAAATTTCTAAAAACTGAACCACCCCCCCCCCCCGGTTCAGATTTGAAAAGGTTTTAGAATCTGAAAACTGGTCAGCCAGCCCTAAGACTGTGATTCTCGATACATTGGGCCCCAGTTTTCAATGCGCAAAATGAAGAACTAACAAGCTACTGCAGGACACAATCCTATGAAAAATAACTTCTTACTTACACTCATCAGGTTTCATATGTGTGGTTTCATTTTTCCACAATGATCATAATCTAGAAATCTGAAAAATTGTTTTTTTTCTCTCTTTGGGAACAACCTGCGATCCAGATTCTTGCTCCAAGCCCCAGATTTTTCCAGATTCCTACGGGAAGTCCTCCATTAGCACAGTATTGTTCCCAATCATTCCCTCACCAAGGTTTAGGATCGAAAGAGGCGAACTATGTTAATGATAATACCAGTACCGGTAGTAATATAACGGTTTTGCACACAGAAAAGTTCGGAAGGACATTTGGGGTGACTTAATTTTTGCGAAAAGATAGGGTACTAGCCTCCAATGAGACGCAAGGATTACTACATAGTAGCCATCTTAAGAAGCAAAGCGAAAGAGATCACAATCCTCGCCATTTTGGGATGAATGTTTTCACGGCTTAGGTTACGGTCCTGTGGCTCCCCCCAGGATGCCGCAAAAATGTTATCGTAGTGTTATGTAGTTAAGAACTACCTACTTTAGAATAGGAGCGAAAAACACGGCAAAAAAAGAGCTGCTCCCCCTTCTGGGGGCCGTAAAATCAAAACATACATCAGACCTTATAAGAAGATGCAACCCGGGCGGCATAGCATATCATACAGTTCGATTACTGTTGTGTCCTGGAACGTGCGAATAGGGTAGTTCTAGCAGTCGTGTGGCCTATTTGGGACCCACTAAAAATCTCTGTTAGTAGATATAGTACAGTATCGTCTATCAACCACCATAAGATCAGCACAACCACCTTTTTCCAGTCCCAGCAGATTTGAAGTTACCCACCAATCAACCTATGCTCGTACCAAACTCCCTTGGCGTCAAGCCCAACCTTGTAAGTCGACGCATAGATCTCCTGGAAAATATCCTTGAACCTTCGATCGCACTTCTTGAGAATAGTGTGCTTTGTGCTCACTACTACAGTGGCAACTTCTTCGGAAGCGCAAGTTTAAAACTACTCCAGTAGCGTGAGCAAACCCGCCGATTGAATCGTCGGTGTTGTACATTGCCAATGCGACACTACCGGTTTTGTATTCGGGGACCTTGATGCGCTCCGGCTCGGCATTCTCGGGGGTGTAGACCAGTTCCAATTTACCTGTGCCGGGGGCGATAAAGTCTTGGGCTTTATACTGATCGCCGTGGGCGTGACGGCTAATGATAATGCTGTTTCCAACCGGCTACCAAGCGGGGGATTCTGGGAATGACAATGGGTTCTCTGAAGCCGGCTCCGCCGAGGATATTACGGATTGCTAATTGGCACCGTCGGTAACCCGGCGGGCCTCGGAAGGTTGTTGGTGTACGAACTTTCGTTTGGACTCAACCACATCTACAAATTATTAACCGCTCTAAGACCTGGAGAGAAGTCACCCCACCTTCTTGAGATTGAACTCCTTGACACGCGCTTCATCCGGAGTGATTGTTGCACACTTGGCCCCGCCGAGTACTTTAATATCGCATCTGCTGCCTCGATAGTGGCTTTATCCGCTATCTTGTCTCGGTACAGAATTCCCTACGCGATAGCAAAGCCCACTGTCATCCAATGCCCCCCGGATGTGAGACAACACGTGCCAAATCATAATACTTGAGGTCGATATCAAGATAACCAGATCATTATCATCAGCGCACAGCCCCTCCCCACCAAGCAAAAGGACCGTACGGGTAAATGAACTGCCCCCAAAGTCAGCCGCTACCGCTACCACTCCCAACCGCCAGCTTCCACCCAGCACAAATCATTTTTAGAAACCCACCTTGATCTTAATCCAATCCCAAACCACCCTCGTCATTTCATCCCCATCCAATTCCACAATGGGGTTCTTGACCCCGATCTCCTGAGTTATCCTTCCCTCATTCTTGGGAGTTTGTGCCCCCGATACTGCAATATCGCTAGGGGCAATCCTCTCGACTTTCAATGGCAAAGATGTAACTTTCCTATATGCCGTCTGGTTGTAAAATTGTTGTTAATCACCGGCGCCCTCCGAAGACGATTCTTACACTCTGCTAGAACATGCCAGAAGAACATCGGCGGTTTCACCGGAGTCAGGAACCCGGTGAAGGATGAGAAGTGAGGGGAAAAGGTGTATCATAGTGGGGAAGCAGAGAGGGGAAAGCGGGGTAGCAAAGAGGGGTAGGTGGGGTAGCCAAGCGTGGTAAATGGAATGGCGTGAGAAAGTATGAAAATGGTACGACTATGTTCAAGAGACTTCTGGAAAAGCAGGAAACGATTCATGTATTTAAAGGGTCGACTCCGGCCGCAATTGTAGATAGAGCAGGTCACAAAAAGAAACAAGTCTGCCCCTAGTATACTCATTCCATCCCTTGCACACTTCCTATTCATACGCTTCACTTATTCCGCAACTATTTTCACAAAAATCAGTTTGCGGAGGGAACGACATTTTCCAATGACATCGCAACAGTGATAGAACCGACTTCGCCAGGAACGAGTGTACCATAATAAATCTTTTTGATTGAATAATAATATTAAAGAGAAAAAAAGGGGGAAACCCCCCGTGCCCCCCCTCCCACCCTCCATACCCTCCTCCTTCAAGTAACACCCCTGCCTCCTCCTTGTTCTCCTAAGATGTTGGGTCTCCCTTTCCATGGATGGATTATTATTTTTTGGCTTCGGGGGGGGGGGGGGGAGTAGGTGGGACTCCCTTCGACGGGGCGGGTTGGTCTTGATGGCACGGAGGGGGAGTCAGTTGCAATCCCTGCAACACGATGGTAATGCTTTCAGTTTTCCTGCCCGCCTCCAGCTTCTCCCTGCGGTGTAGTAATAGCCTATCGTTGGCAGTCGTTAACAATGCCTATTACGGTCGGGGTTGTTGCACACCTGAGGGCAACGATGTGCCCAGCATTTCTTGAAACGAAGGCTGAACCCAGCAGTCTAAGTTAGCAACCTTGATGCGGAGGGGAGGGGGAGCATCGAGATTAACTTAAACAAACCGGGGAGTTTGGGGAACACTGTGATGAAAGGAGATTGTAGTGTGCAGTGTTCCCAACTGTCCAGTCCGTCCGTCTTCGAGGGAGGACGGGACGGACTACGGCCCATAGTCTGTCTTTTTGGGGGTGCTAGGACGGACTACGCCCGGGAAGGTGAGGACCGGAGGGACTATAGGGGACTATAGTCTCAGCGCTTGGACCTCCCGTACCAGCAATGCTGGAATCATACACCTCCTAACAAATTTTTCACATCATGAGACATCACTCTTGCAGTCCCAGGCCGTCTACCCCCGTGCCCCGAACTAAAATGTCTCGCCCTGTAGGGCCCGTAGTCCTGCCCAAAGACGGCCGTCCTGCACTAAGGCCGTCTACCCCCGTGCCCCGAACTAAAATGTCTCGCCCTGTAGGGCCCGTAGTCCTGCCCAAAGACGGCCGTCCTGCACTAAGGCCACCCCGGGCGGACTGCAGGCAGCCGCCCCGCCCCGTCCGGGACCCTTGGCCGTGCCCCCGGACAGTTGGGATCACTGATTCCACCACCGTCCCCCACGATTCTATCATCTCGGAGGCAACAAAAGAACGAGGGGGGGAGAAAACACCAACGACACCACAACAACCGGCACCCCGACCACGGTGAAAACGGCGGAACACTCCCGGGTCTTACTTGCGGAGGCTACTCGGCGGAGTGATAGTGTTGGTGGTGGGTGGTGGGTTGTGGGTCTGCCCAGTGTTGAGGTATTTCTTGGATTCTGCCATGTCAATATGATGGGTATATCTCGTGTAGGCGACCACCACGTCTTGACCTACGGAACCTGTAGCAAGGATCACAAAGGGTTCCCTATGCTTGCGGGTGGTGACTGAAGAATGTTGTAACATGTAGTTAGTAAACGGGACATTTTAAAATAGTAGGGGTTCTTAAACTAACCGAAAATTTCTCGAGCACCGTTTATTGAGGGAGTGGCGGAGGAAGAATCCGAAGTTTGTTCAGTGAGCGGCGGAGGAAGTTTGTGTGGTTGGGGTGATGGGGAGCGGTTGGGGACAAAGCAGTTATTAAATACACCCCCTAGTGCAACCGATGTCGTGCCCACTGCTCATTGAATTGCTAGGGGTAGTGGGGTCGCCGGGCCTCATGTCGGCATCTATCGTACCAAACTCAACAGGCTACCGGGATACCGTAAAGAAATCTTAAACCCCCCCTCCGCCGATCGCTCCCATCCTGAGACTTTATTATGGCAGTTTGCTCAGCGACGACTATCAACGAGAAATTGGACCTCCCAGAGCTGCTTATTTACCCTGCGAAAATAAACGCTCAATGCTGCCACTGCCGGCGGTAACAGGAGCATGAGAAGGAGAAAGTACACTTCCGATGCGAAAGAAAAGTCGGAAAAGCCGCATTATGTGACTAGGCCCATATTTTACGTCAATCCCGGCACACATTCTCCCCTCGCTATCACGATTTTATGAAGTCCACTGCTAAGGCGCTGTTCCTGATCCACCTATCGGGCATTTATAGGCCAAGTCAGACATTTTGAAACGCTTGTAACTTTCCCTTGCGGAAAGCGCTGTTAAGTGCGGGTACAGATGAGCACGCAATGAGAATCTAGCAAGCTGCTCGGAATGACATTATCCTGCCTAGGCAATTCTACGACGCAATTTCTGACACATTGAATGTCTCCTTGCCCCCCTTTTCACCGTCCCAACCCATCACTCATTCTTAATACAATCTAGCAGCAGAGGCCAATGTCTCCTCCTGCTTCTTCATCTGCACCTCCCCCCCCGCGCATGCTGACTCAGTAAGATATATCTGGCTCAGACTCGGGGACAGCGGCTACCTCTATGCCGGCGGGCATAAGCAGTGAACCCAAGCGTCCAGTCCGTCCGTCTTCGGGTCCGGACGGGACGGACGGCGTACCTGAAAGGGCGCCCGGGACGGACGGGTATCTTGGCGTCCGTCCGGAAGACTGCCCGGGACAGACGGGCGGGGACTGCAGGTGTCTCTTAGGTTGCGGAATCTGCCGTGCGCCTCCACGTGACGGGTGGGCCCTGAAGGTGATGGGACAGGAGGTCCCCCGAGGGAATTGGCGTAGACAACAGGTAACAGCTAATGACCGAGGAGATAAGGCTTCTAACATCCGAGGCAATGGCTTAAGTTCTTATGAAATTGTTCATATAAAGCTATAAGTTATGTGTGTATATATTGTGTATCGGGAGAATTTGTAGTTTTGAGAGATGGATATAAGGTGGATATAAGGTGGATATAAGGTGGATATAAGGTGGATATAAGGTGGATATAAGGTGGATATAAGGTGGATATAAGGTGGGTATAAGGTGGATACACCTGGCGGCTACAAACAAACCAGCTACCATTAACGAAGAAGCTATTGGCTCACATAGAGTTACAACCTTCCTTCTACTACCGAAATAAAATTAGTCGTATATTCCAGAAGAATACATAACTTGAATTTATTCCTAAAGCTATATAGAACAACCTATACCCGCCATCCTACTCACACCAGTCCTGCGCATGCATACGGAGTATTTAATTAGGAACCAAAGTCTGAGACGAAAGGTGCTAGCGATTTATAGGCCTGACAGAAAATTGGCAGGGACTATAGGTGACGGCCGGGCCCTACCGGCAGATCCCGTTCCCAATAAGACTGCAGGGCCCGGCCGTCAACCCACAGGACTGCCGTCTTTATGAAAGACGGACGCCTTGCCCGGCCGGCCGTACCCACCCTGCGCGGGACGCCCGGGACTATAGCCCGCCAGGGCCCTGCCGTCCGCCCGGGACGGTTGGGAACACTGGGCATAAGGGATGGTACTCCTTCTCGGATGAGGCCTACTCATGGAACGGTCTAGCTTCAGTGGTGGATCCGGGATTGGGCAGGAGGCAGGAAGCAGCGGATCTCCGTCGAGACGTAGAAAGTCGCGGAATGGACTGAAGAAGCAAAGTACCACTTCCCCCTATCAGCCCTCAGCCCACAGCTCCTAGAGTTCTACCTAGCAACCCAGATTAGATTGTGCCCCGAGCACATTACAAAGAAATCATGGCGGCGGTGGAAGACAACCTAGAAGATGTATCCATCCGGCGCCCGAGCTCTTGCTTGCGCTGGGATACCCCAATGGCCACAGACCCCCTCACAAAATATCTATATCCAAACTTGGAATAAAAGGATAATGCGAACGTAGTTCACAAAGTCATTCCCCACTTCACAGTAGTCACTAATATATTCCAGACAAAGTACCGCCGCACCCTGGGCTATCCGAGATCCTGTACAGCAGGACTTACCGGTATACCTATCCACCAAAACAGTGCGCATCGCTAGAACCTGCTACAGCCGTTCACACCGATAGGACGAAGGAGTTACTGGATGGGTTGGGCATGCGCCCGGATAGGTGCGGCTTCGAGCAACGCGGTTGTGGGCGGGAATATGGAGTATGGGGGGTTGCCATGAAGAAGGAAGGGGACAGGGTGGAGGATGAGGAGGATGGGGGGATGGGGGACAAAGAGGGGGTTCTTGTTTCCGCCGCCTACTGAAGGATTCAATTAGTAGATTGTTGGGCAATAGAGTGGGTGTGAGGCTCCAGCTCGAGTGATTGATTGCAATGGCGGGCGAGAGGCCCGGTAAATCTACGCTGGGCAGTCTAAATTTGGCTTGCGCATAAAAAATATATACCAGCCTTGTATCATATACCATAGCTACGGTACTGGCAGCCACCACCTCAGCACTAACCACAAAGACAACTCTCCAAGAGAAAAGAAGGAAAAAAAGCCTGATATTACCACAAAACTCGTCTCTTTATCCAAAAACCCAATCAATCTAAAATAGAGACAAGGCACTAAGAGCCTGTTTGGTGGGAACGGAAG
>Ga0307513_10001329_pt1 | contig 35794 bp, 28 predicted proteins | sample 15_EM_MG_FD_202174 | JGI IMG/M metagenome (GOLD analysis project Ga0307513, IMG submission 202174) | Populus trichocarpa ectomycorrhiza microbial communities from riparian zone in the Pacific Northwest, United States - 15_EM | ecosystem: Host-associated > Plants > Roots > Unclassified | place... | reverse complement strand
CATTAAAGAACCCCCCCCTTCAATCCCCATTTTCAGAAGCCCCGATTCAAACCCCTCCCCTTCTAACCCCCCGGGTTCGATCATCAAAGGCCTTCTTTGCAACACTGCCCATGGGTGAGGCATCAGCCCGTCCTCACCGGAACCAGAAGCCAAGCGCGCAGGAGTTAATTCTTCTGGTTTGTGAGAGCGCCGCCATGGTTGGCTATGAAGAAGCCTAGACCGCAGTACAAGTAACACGAGTGAAGTCGAGGAGCGGATATGAAGGGATGGAAATTAGATGATGGGAGGATTGGGATTTGTTGCTGCGCCCTAACTTTACCTCTCCGATAAAATATAGCCAGGATAATAGCACATCACAGTAAACGGCGCTCTCATCGGGTAGTTTTTTCTATGGTGCTAGAGGAGGAGGATTTGGTGCCTGTAGCAGCTATTGCACTGCGCTTCCTTTTTATTTTATTTTTATGCTGCCTGCTTGGATATGTTGTGTCACGTATTGATGATGCACGACATGATTTGCCAGGGAAATACTTCCGTTGGAAAGTTGGGTAGGATGAGTAGGATGAGAGAACCCCTCCTAGGTGGGTGGGGGGGGGGGGGTCTAGGTTCTCTCGAGCTGTTTGGCCAGGTTTTTGGTTGCTGGATGGGTGTCTGCGGCGTATACTAGTACCGACATCCCCCTAGCAGCACAGGTGCCGTGGAGAAAACTAGCCTGCCACCAATCCCGACCAATCACCCAACATCACTCGCTGCACCCAAAATCAAGACTTTCCCTCTCATCCATTGACGCCACAAGGGAAATTGCGCATGGATTGGTCCTCCATGCTTCCCTCCCTCCCTCCCTCCCCCTCCCTACCCAGTTTTACTCGCCCACCTACCCACCTACCTCCCCATCTATCCCTCCGTCCTTTCACCCCCCACCCACGACTCTTCAGCTCTAGAATAGAAAGCCCCCAAAACCCTAAGATCACGAGTATTACGACTCGGCATGGGTTATCGTAATCGTGTACGATAGATTGCCCCTAAGCTCAACTTAACACCGCCCAAAACCTTCAATTCGAAAAAAAAAAAGAGATCTCAGATTCCCTACTCACCGCAAGGGCCCCACCCACCTCATTCTCCCTTCTGAGGAAAAAAAAAACTTCCCTCCCCCTCCAAGAAAAAAATCTGCACATGGATCGACGGATGGATGGTATGCGGGGCTATCCTGTAGTTATATAATAGATATTTTTCAGTGGTCCAGTTTTGCCGTGGAGCATAAGTGGGACACGGCACTACTGTATGCGTGTCCGCGTCTATCAATCCTGGTGTCGGCTGGCTGGCTGGCTGGCCGTAACACGAGTGACCCTCTGCAGTGCTGCTTTTGGTCGCAAGTGCGAGTGCTGTGCAGTGGTTGTGCGGGGATAGCTGTCCTCGAGTGCAGTACGGTATCCCGTTTTCCGGGATTGGGGAAGGTTGTCTGGTTAAGCACTTACTATATCGTTGCTGTGATGTGATGTGGTTCTGCTGCGGGGTGGGTAGATACGACAGGGGTGGTGGTTTCGGAGGGTTGTTCCCGAGCCATAGATCGAGTGGGTGTGTTTGGTAGGTGTTGGTTGGCAGGAGCGCAGCAGATGCGCGTGATTATGTAGGTTTAGGGAGGAGTGATGCTGGCCATAAAGTATTCGCGCGAGTACGGGAGCATTCTCTCTTTTTTGGAAAAAAAATTAAATTAGGGGTGAGTACTGTACAGCGTCATAGCAGTAATATTACATTGCAGACTAAATAGTTTGATTTTTTTCCCCAGCCCTTCGTTTTATTTTCCCCTCTGTAATTTACACCATCAAGTTAGAAATGTAATTACAATACGGTAAGCAAAATGCTGTTATAGGGACTTCGTCGTGCCTGGAATATGCTAGAATATAGAGACAATTGGAAACCTATCTCATGGCTACAGGCGCAGGCACCACCTCAGCATCAGGTTCCCCCGGTGCATCCTCGTTGCCGTCATCTGTGTCTTGAACACCGTTTATGTTGTCAATGCCTAGTATGCCTCCGTCGTGGCTGTCATCGATCCCGCCCATCACGTCATCGTCGTCAACGCCTGTCCCGGCGCGGTGCGAAATGGCGGTTTCATTGAAGCGATGACTGAAGGCTACCAGATCGTCATCCACCAAGAGACCGTCGGTGTCTTCGGTTTCCGGAGGTAGCTTTATTCCTGAGCCGGGGGATATGACCGGGATGTTATCTGTTTGAGACGGTGCGGATGACTTGTTGGATATCTGGTGACCGACGCTTAGTAAACTGTTCATTGTCGTAGATAAGGAGATCATCGGTAAACATACGTATTCTGGATTGACCTTATATGAATGTCCCTCTCTGAGCAGGCGGCTTTTCCTTAGCGCCGATTGTAGAGATCCCTGCGCTTCGGAGCGGATATCGCGGTCCTCGAGAGCGGGATAATTACTAACCTGGTCAGGAGCGATCGCATTCCCAACGACTAGAGTGCTGGGACAAGGTACGGTACTCACTTGCTTAACCACTCAAAGATCGCCTTAGCCTGGCTGCCTTTTTCGTCCCCAATCGTTGCAATCGCCCTTACGATCATGTCCTCCCAATTTGGTACCCCAGTAAGAGTCGCGGGTTCCCCACCTTCTACTTCCCCAGGTGCGCTATCCCCATTGACGCCCGGTGTCTCTTCGTCTCCGTCTTTCCCCACCGCCGCTACACTTGCCGTCTTGATGCTAGCTACGATTGTTTTTGTTTTTGGATCGTACAAGGGCAAGTCTGGGTGCGTCCTTTCGCAGAAAAATATGAGCTCCACAAGGCTTGATAGCGGTAATGAAGCAAGGTACGTTCGCTTCTCGTCCTCCGTGAGATTTTGCCCACTGAGACCGGTGGATAAGGGTCGTTCCTCTCGCTTCTTACTACAGCTCGCGCAAAACCACTCCGCCTCAGCGACAGCTATCACCAAGTCGTCGATGGGCGGGTCATGACAGAGCTGGTGGTATGGGGTGTTACACCCGTCGCAGAAAACAATCATGTTAGATTGTGGTGAGTGACCACGCTGGCAGATCTTGCATATTCGTGCATCGTGAATGCGACGGTACGGCCCGCGGCGTCGGGACGGTTGCTTCTGCGCGGGATTAAAGTGCGCCGGCCTATGCACCTTTCTCCCGGACTTTGTCTTGACACCTTCCATTGTGAACTCTTCTGATGACGCCCCCTGTAGCCGTTAGTCTCTGTAAACTCTGAAGCAATGGGAATGGCCATACATCGCTCTCGTCCTTTATGGGAGCGTTGCTGGTCTTCCTGCGTCTGGTACCCCTCCCAGTGCCACCTCTGGCTCTAGCCTTTGCTCCTCCTTTTGGTGTTTGGGCATTTTTCGGCGTGAGCAGTTCCGGCGATTGACTTTCCGCTAATTGTGCGTCTGAGGTTTCGGAAACTGCTGATATTCCCATGGGTGTTTGTAGCCCCGGCGGCGGGGGGGGAGGAGCCATTTGCTGCTTCTGTAAAGTCAGCAGGTGCAAAGTTCGCAGAAAGGTAAGCCATAACAAACCCAATGCTCTAAATTCTGCCGCAAAACCATATCGGTGTCAATTGTAGAGTCCATCGGTGCTGCTGAGTTCCCGCCTAGTTGGGGGATGGTTGGTGAAATGGTTTGCGACCCGGTCATGCGACGAGGAATTGGGGCGGCGGACCTGGGGTTGATGCAGGGACTTTCGATAGGGTAGGAACTTTGAGTTCTAAGGTGTGTAGCAAGCTTGGTGGTTTGCTCAGCAAGGCAGTCGAGATGTCAAGATGGGTTGATCCTGAGGGAGCTGCAAGGGACAAGTTTCCTTAGAAATCGAGTCCGGGCGTGTTGGCCGGGTAACTGCAGATCCAATAAACAAGGTACGGTAACATTCTTGGCCAGTATCTGGACGATCAACATGCTGAAACAAGGTTCAAGGAATGCCGGATATCACAGGCCGGAATCCGATTATTTTGTCACCAGGATAATAGTTTGGGATGGGGTCGTTGGATTGGTCGAGAAACCTATCACCACCACTTGATTACTATGAAATTGCCGAAATGCGCGTTCGCCCAGGTTAATAATGGAGGAATAGTCGAATTGTAAAAGGACAGAGTCTAGTGATCTATAGGTTTTGGATACGCCGGGCGGGCAAGGAGATACAGCGGCTATCCCACTCAGTCGGACGCAGTAACTGGAGCCCTCCTAGACGCAGTAGCATTCCCCAATGGATGCCACTCGGGTACAAAAGCCTTAATTCTGAGCTCACCCCCCTCAGCACCAAGCCTGAATTCTGGCACCGCCTTATCTTCCCTCTTCCCCCCAACTTCCAAATTGGTCATAGACTCTAGCCTACAAAGCGCCAGCCCAATATTCCCAACGCCCCGCAAGAATTTCCCAGCAGGCCGTCTCTTCCCGATCAAGTTGCTTATATTTGTATCCTTCCCGTGCAGTAACGGTGCGAAGTTGAAGGTGGGGTCGTAGGTGAGCCTCTCCGGCACGGGATCTCCGGGGCGGTAGAGCTGAATGGGGAGAACCCGCTTCCGCACAACCCCCGTATGGTGCGTCCGGATGGTCAATTCCTGACCGACATAGCAGCCTTTACGAAAGTCCACGCCGCCCATGTAGTCCATATTGCTCTCTTGCGCTATATTCCCACCATTCAGGATCTCGTCTTGGCCTTCTGGAACGCCGAGGAGTATTCTTCGCACGTTGTAGACGGTGAAGTCTACTTCTACGCCTAGTTTTCTACCGCCAAACACGGCGACTCGCTTTCCTAGGTTGGGCGCTCGGGTATCCGTGCAGCTGATTTCGTTCGGGTCTGGAAGCAGGAGCCGGTGGTCGTCCCAGATTGTCCACATGTCCCATTCGCCCCTAGGTACTATACGAGAATCGAACTTTGAAGAGAGTTTATATCGTCTTATATGGTCGAGAAGGGCATCGGCGGACCTTACGTCGCATTCTACAAAGAAACCAGGGTCGTCTACTGTAGGACCTTTTTTGATAGGAGGCCGGCCGATGGGTTGGAAGTTCTTTGCTTCAACTTGGGCGCGCCAGCGGTGGTTGTGGTTGGTCGGGTATATGAAGACGTCGTAGAGAACTTTCCCCTGATATCGTTAGTATGGGTGCGAATACACTTCATGTGGGTACGTGCTTGGGCATTTAGAAAGGCAGAATAAGCACTCCGGCTATCGGATAACATGGGAATATCTCTCGTAGTTAATCCTTGAAGAAACTTTGTCGCATCTCTCCCGTGGATCTCAATAAGTTGTCGAGGGCCGGATATGTTTGCTATTCCAGTGGGTGGGGGACGCGGAGGGGCCGTTAAAGAGCAGTACCTCCGGCTAAAGCGGGGGCGGGGGGCGCAAACACCTGGAATTCGCACAGGCATATTAGTGTTAGTGGTAGGAAAGGAAAGAAATTGGGAATCTGGGATGGAAGGCTTCAATCATTGCACAAAGGAAACATTAGAAAACACACTCCAACTACGTGCAAAACACCTGCTGCCAAGACCGAGGCTCTTTTTAGATTCTTGCCTAACTGATTATATCTCCTTCCTCCGACCATTTCTCGGAAACACAACCACACCCTATAACGTCCTTCATAATGGTCCGTTACAAAGCCCGCTACCTCCTAATAACAATCTACTATCCAACTGAACCCGCCCCCCCTTCCTCCAGCCCTACTCTCCCTTTCACCCACCCCTCCCATCCAAGTCTGACAAAACAATCCCTCAGCAACCTCATACGCGACAGCCTTGCCCTCCAATTCGGCGACTACGGCGCTGGCGCAGCAGGGAACATGGCGGTCAAGTACTTCTCGCCCGTCACCTCCACGGGGATAATCAAAGTCTCGAGGGCCCACTATAGGATGCTGTGGGCTTCTCTGACCTTCATGAAGGAGGTGCTCGGAAGAGGGGCGGTGTTTAGTGTTGTTAGGGTTAGTGGGACGATTAAGAAGGTGCAGATCGAGGCTACTAGAAGGGCGAAGGAAGGGATTCGGCGGGCACAGGGGGTTGGAGGGGAGGGAGTTGGGTTGGATGTGATGGATATCATGGATGATGGTGATGATGAGGGCGAGGAGAGTGAGGGTTTGATTGGGTGAGAGCTGGCATTGTATCATTACCTGGGGGCGTTTGCGTAGTTGTACATCATGGGCCTTGTGAGATATCGGTCTGGGTTGCAAGCTTTTTGCGGGTAAGAAGTGATTTCATTGGAATAACTACAAGGTCATTACATTGATTAATGGCGCTAAGGCGTGCAAGCTATGTTACAGCTCTACTCTAACAATAATGATACACCAAGCCTGATCAGGCCATTACCCGTCAACCTCCATTTTATTGTTTCCACCTTCCGCACCTGGGATATCGGCTCCCTCTTCCTCATTGGCTGGTGGGGTGCTTTCATCCTTGATAGCCTCTTCCATCTTGAGCCTTCTCTCCTCCGCCTTCCTCTTCTCTCTTTCTGCCCTTTTGATCTGGCGTTTACTTGTGGGCTTCTCCTCTCCCCCCCCTTTCCATTTAGGTTTTCCATTGCCCTTGAGATTACCATCAACTGGAGCATTCACGACGCTCTTAGTTGTCTGTTTCACTAGCGTCTGAGCGGCTGCCTCATCTTCCGCAGTCCATTCCCTGGGCAACACAGCAAAAACAAGATAACTGGTATGACTCTTGACCTCCGGCTCAATCCTGGTGGCAATCTTGCCAGCCTTTGCGCTCTTCTTCTGAGGGCTGTTCTGTGTCTTCCACGCTTCGGTCGGGTTTTGCTTGATTGTGGCGGTAGTAGAGTCTACCGAATCCTTTTCGCGCTTGTGTTCACGGTACTTGCCGACCCATTTCAATCTCTGAATTGCCTCTCCAACTGTTCGTGGACCTGCCCCGTCTTCGTAGCCTTTCGGGTTTAGTCGACGGACTTCTATGTGACGGTGTTGGACTTCGACCATTTCAATGTCTACCCAGCCGAGTTTGCGTAGGACGCTAACTGTTCGGGTTACCTGCTCGATACATGGCGAGAAGGTGCAAATTCTAACTGCCTCTGTTGATGATAAAGCAGAGGGTTTCCCGGAGTCATAGGGTTCGTAGGAAGCCTTGTCGTCTGATGTCGTAATAGTACCCCCCTCCGCTTCAGCCGACACTTTGGCAGGAATAGAGAAGGTGGGTTCGAGAAGATCCTGTAGAGGATTTGTAGCCATGGCAGTAGCTACCACTTCACCAATCTTCTCAACACTCGCTGTAGGGCCAGGTGAGGGAGACGGAGTGAGACCTGTAGAGGTCGGCAAGGAAGGCGTTGGGCGTGTCCGACGAGTGAGGTGTGGTAATGCAAGCCTGGTTCAATCAGCGGGGGGAGCACGAAGATTCAATCGTAATAACCAACCAAGGCGCCGGAAGATCCAAAAAGACGGCAGTAGCTCCAGGGGAGGTATCCTCTTCCTCTTGCTCGTCCACCCTCCTTGTAACTAAAAATCCATCCTTACAAACATCCCGGTGCACAATCTCCACCAACCCGTCAAGTCCATGCCTCTCAATCTCATCCGTCAACTTCTGCACCCGCTCCTTATGGAACTCAAAGCTAAAAACTTTCCCCCTTCTCCCCTCCTTCCCAATCTCACTCCTCCCATCGGGATACCCGCTATACGCCGCACGAGCTCCGGCATGTGTAAAACTCCCACTCCCGGCTCCAGCCTCAATCAACACCGATCCAGGCCGGACCTGCAACTTATGCAGGATAAAAGAGCTGTCAGGCGTATACACAACCTGCGTTCTATGCGGCAGACTGGCAGTCCACAATTCCGCCGTCGGAGCGAGCACGTGCAGGAAACCCGTAGATGTAGGTTTGGTAGCTACATCCTTACCGGCGTCCTCTTTCCGCTTGCGCTTCCGATTCTGTTCGTTGTTTGTCAACGGGGCGGCGCGGACTTGACTCCCGTAGGGTATGCCAACGATGGAGGAGTGCGGGAAGTCTCCGAAGCGAGTGTTGAGCACACCTTTGGAACTATAGGCTGCGGCTCGGGCGTCATGGGTTTCTGGCCCAGCATTGTCAGATTGGAAAGAGAGGGGTACGAGTAGGTCTCGTTTTAGGTGGATTATCGATGGTGAGGGTGAGTACGGTATCGATTCGGGGGTGTGTAGAAATGCAGATGGGGCGGGGAGCGGTTTTGGGGCCGGAGCCTTGTGGGTCTCTGGCATTTCAGATATCTTTGCCTTACTTTATTGTAAGGATTGGTGGTGGGTCTAGGAATTAAGGTGAAGATGATTGATTTTTTTTTGCCGATAGTGGGGGCGCGTCCTGGAGGCTCAAAATTTCGAGGGGTTAGGTGCGTTTCACAAACTAGGATTTCATATGGCAATTACCCGGCTGGATTTTATATTCACAGTACATCACTCGGGATAGTGCATGGTTCGAACTGAGAATGTGGTGCTTTCTGATACGTACTCTCTACGCCTCCGAGTACAATATAGCCGGCTAGCATTATTTGAAGCTGTCCGATTTCAACTTATCCTATTTATCCCTTCTCCATACCATTGCCCGATTAATTCAATATATATGTAATTCTCTTCCCATCTGTGCTCTCCTGACTTCCACATCGCCCCCTCCGATTTCTCTCTTACTGTTGATATGCATTCTTGTTTCACTGCATAGATAGTGGGCTGTTCCGGCTCTCTTAGGTGGGATGAAGTTCTTAAGCATCTCTTGCTCTTCTAAGCCTCTGACATACAGCTCTACTATCCCATCTTGTGTAAGGCAAACCATATGTCTAGTAAGCCCACGACATGACGGGGCACAGTGCGGTAGCTCAACGCAAGCTTATCAGATGCCCTTAGTTGACCCAGTAACGGCTATCGGAGATACATGCAGGAAGCTTGGGAAGGTAGAAGGGAGGATTGTTGGGGAAGAAAACATAGTTACCTGGCGCCTAAAACTTTGGTTCAAGAAACCTTTTTCTAGCACCGTAAAAACTGGAGTAATCGAGCCGTGTGCTCTGTAGTAGTCAGAGTTGCCCCCCTCTGGTGAGGTCTGATGTTTTTTTCTTTTTTAATGCCTCTTAGAGGGGCTGAGCTGCTCTTCTTTTGCTGTGTTTTTCGCCACCCTTTTCTAAAGTAGGGAATTTTCAACGACATAGCACGCGACTCGATTATTCCAATGGGCAGACTACTCCTGGCTTAACTCGTACCAGTGCCAGCATTTCACCGAGCCATTTTTACTCCAGCGCTATTGAGAATTATTTCCCACGCGAATTCAGTTACTACTTCTAAGAGATAACCGAGTAAGTACCATTTGAGGGGGTTGCGTCCCCCCGTAGACAGGCACGCTCATGATCAACGCTAGGTACGGCAGTGAGATTGGACGATTCTAAATTCTGCTTGACGAGATGAGACCCCAGCCACCAGATCAATTTAGGCGTTTTGCTCAATTTTGGTGCGGGTATGAAGTCTACTAGGATTAATAACGAATGTCGTGGAGTCCATCACTTCGATGCTAATAGCCTAGGTGGCATACTTGTGCCCTCTGTCGGATTTGTAAACTTCGCTGGATGGACTTAATTTCGCAAATACTCAGTTTGGGCAATGCCGCCCTGCATAAGAATAAACTTTGATCTCTAGATGTTTTCGGGATTTTATGGGTGGTCCCTACTGTACTCGTAAGAGATAAGTTAAGGCCAATGTTCAGCAGCTAGAGGTGCCCTGGTATTTTCCTTTTCATGGCATACATTTATTGTGTTTTTATAATTAATTGGCAACGTGTTTGTCAGCTACAAATAGCGTGGTATTTTTTTGGTCCGGTATTTTCTGAAATGGTATTGCGGTTTAGGGTAAAAGGAGAAGGGCTGATATTCTTGTTTTGAATATTATGATATCAAGGAAATGCTTCAGTGTGGGATATCCTATCATACCCCTATAACTTCTTGTTTGAGGTTCTGTGGGAAATTGGATTAGGTATTGTGATCTTATAAGGTTGCTCTGGGAACAAGAAAATACTGCCTAAAAATACTGGGACTGCCCGGGGCGTTTATTTTCAGAAATACACCTGCCCGGCGGGTCCTGGCTTGTATTTTCGGGGGGCGGTGGCTATGGCGTAACTCCTTAGGGGATTAGGGTGCTGTACTTGAGCCTAGCTTTTATGGGCTGTATTGAAAACGGGTGGGGTATTGATAATAATATGAGAGAATATACTTATTGCACCCGAGTAGCACTAGTTCCCGTCTACAGGTTGTATAGAGGCGAGCGCTGTAGCCCCTATTGCTGGCATAGCACAGCAGCTCACCTGTGGGCAAACGCAAGATAGTCTACACCTTCACACACAGCATGTTACAATAGATGTGCGTAGAACATGTACCGGGTGGTAGTGCTGCGTACACTTTTCCGCAGTTGGATGATTTCCCAGTGGTGGCCTTTCCTTGTTGTTTTGACGCTTTCTTTCTTTTCGCTCTCTCTCCCTCTCCCTCTTAGCAATACAAGTTTATCGCCTTCAGGGATACAATTCGCAACACAGCAATCTACTGGCCCTCAAAATCGAGCGATTAAAACACCAACTCGTCTGTATCCTCACGGGAGCCTCACTTTATACGACGCCTCAACGAGCATCACACCTGGCTCCCACAACACTCAGCCTTCTCATACCACCGCAACAACGCTCCCTGAGGATAAAACGACCCAAATTCACCGGCAATCACTCGTTATGCTATCAATTGGGGTGATTGACAGGATTGTCCGAGATGGCAGGTCTGCGGGCATTTCGGTTAGGGAGGGTTAGAAACACCGTCAGGAAAATCCGTCCACAGGGTAGTTTTTCTCGGAGAATTACATAGACAAGCAGCAATGTCCATGCTCCCTTCAAGCTCGCGGGCTACCTTGTAGATAGATCTGTTCCATTTAACTCAGGGAGGGAGGGCCTTGTCGAACACTCTGGATACTAAAGCTCCACAGGCTTCACAGCATACAGGGATTTCCAGGAGTGGGAGGGAATGGTATCAGTTAGCAGATAGGCTCCTATGTTAGCAATATCGCAATCAAATAGAATATTTGTAGAAGAGTAGTGCTCCCAAGAAGTCACCGCTTTTCATATCCGCTGATCTCCACCTCCCCTATTTTTATTTATCGTGGAGACATAGTATGTCTTGGTATGCCCTCCCGTATGATGGGCTGTACGGTGAGGGATTACCGGTAATACCCGAGGTTGGAGGGCTAATCTAGTGAGGCCCCGGATTCGCATGCCGGCTCCCGGCCTGCTTGTGCATGCTGTGGTACTCGTACATTCGGGTACTCGAGTATCGTTAAAGAGGTCGGAAAAAAAGAATTAGAGAAGTCAGGCGGGGTAGTTGGGAGACGAGCTGCATTAGTGGAGAAAATGCTGTCTTGGTAGATATATCGGAAGACAGGATTGAGAGAGTGCATGCACTGCCTGCTGCAGGTTGCCGGTATATCTATCTCTTTGTGCTGGTCATTTCTTCGCTTATTATAATATCCTTTTTCGCTGATCCTTTTTTTACTCCCTTCACCTACGATATCAACGCGAAACCGCAGTTTCTCAATATTGCGTTGGAGAAACCTAAAAACAAAAACAAAAATCTCCCAGAAAGCCACAATTTCATCATGACAATCACCATCACGAGAGATCACTCTGTGCAACAGCCTGGAGTCAGATATCCTGTAATTCCGCGCTATATTTCCCCTCACGGGCCTCGGTCGACTAATCCCTGTCTCCCCATCCAAAATTTCCCTCCCTTTTTGACCAGTCCCGTGCATGAACTATTTGTGTTGAGTCACTTGGGTGAATGGGTAGCACGTAGGAGGAGGAGGAGGAGGAGGAGAGTTATTGCTGAGTCATCAAGCTGTCCTAGTTGTCATTGGTAGCAGGTATCTTGTGTTTTTCCTAAATTCTCTTCCTTAGACGCATGTCATCTTTTTCACCTTTTGGCGGACGAATAAATCTGCCTTGTCCTATGGCTCTTATCCCCCCTTCTCTCTTGTCTTCACTTCTGCCGAAGCCGTTTCTCGTACTTTCCTGCTCATCACCCCAATTGGGTATCGCCACTATTCCAGTTCCCGCTCTTGACTGACCGCCGCGCGGACACCCTATCCCCGTTGCTGTTTATTTCACTGAGTTCGCCCTAAATATTAGGTTCCGTGGAAGGGTGGGCCGGGCGCTATCGTTATAAGTAAATTAAGGATTCACGAAATATATTGCAAAAGGTTGGTGAGTATCTGAGCTCCCATACACATCCGTAGCCACTGTTCTCGGGGACTTCTTGTTTGCTACAAGTGCTGCACATACATAGACATAGTGCTACGTTATGCCGTGTATGATTAGCAGGCAGTTAAGATTCATTGATCGATTCTCTTCTAGTGCTTCCTCTCAGGTTTGCCCCCGACATTCGCCGACCCGAGTGATGTGCGGTGGAGATGTTGAGCTGCGTACCTCGTGTTGGATATCTTGGGTTGTTCACCGAAGCTTAGTCATACATCTAGCTTGGTTGCAACCGGCTATGGGGCTCACTTGGCTTCTTCACACTCTGTTTTCGTTTCTTCTCTCTCTCGGCTCAATAAGTTCCACACAGAAAACTAAACCAACGAAACTGCTCTTATCATAACACAACTCTCATTTTCCCTTTGAATCTCATTCTTGCCTTCACTCTCAGTGAAGCTCTGTCCACAGTATCTCTACCCATCAAGCGGTCTGCAAACACTTTATCGTCTCTACCGCTTAAAGAACTCGGCCGACCGTGGATCATTTCCAACACCTCGCCCACTTGATTTCCTGGTCAATGAAACCTTCCTGGAAACCTCCTGCGTTGGCACATCAAGGAAGGCAAAAATGCCGGTGAGGGGCTCACCGGAAACTGTAGTGTCGGCGCTACAGCAGCGGTCGCTGGTGGCATACCTGTGGCACCTGGAATATGGGGGTGAGGCGAGAGCGTCATCTTTTCCTAAAGTGAGATTTGTGCTAGGGGGAGTACTTCCACCCGGCTTTCGCTGTTTCCTTGATGTACCGGGACTAGGGACCTTCGTGCCCTCCCGATAGCCCGGTTATCCTTGTTTGTAGATGTAATGGCATTTGTACACGGGGGTGCTTATAACTAGTGGGTGGAAGATTTTAACACCCCCATTTAGCACCAAAAGATCTCACGTAAGGAACTCAAAGAGCAATTTTATTGGGTAAACAATGGGGTAACTCTTGTGAATAGCAGTGGCTTCCCATGGGCTTCGATTGTATAAACCTTTTGTGCTCTGAAGTTGTGTAGGTCAAAAATTATTGCGGAAATACCATAGACTACATTATATCAATATATCCTTTGCCTGGAGCTTTCATACAGAATCTGGAGTATCGCTTACCCATCAGCTCAACATCCCCACCCACTCTTGACAATAGTTTGAATATAAGTTAAAGAATTGTCAAAGGATAAATTTTGATAGCTTTCTGCTACGGTTTGAAAGCTAATGTATTTTTGCTTGTATAGAAAGAGTTTGATAAGGGCTAATAAAGTAAGATACCTTTGGTGTGAAATTGGGAGAGAGGCCACAAGATCTTACAACCGTGAGGTGTGCTGTATAGTACGGTACGGCGCATGGCTGATGGTCACAGTGGGGGAAAGATGCACCTATAGCTTCCGCATCGCGGTCAACAGGCCTTTCTCCAGTATAGGGGTCTTTGTGTTAACGAGATCGCAGTGAGGAGTAGCCCCTTCCGCACTTTATCCAAGCGGCCCCTCACACCACACAGTAGGCAACAGTACTCTAGTTTAGTTCCGCGGGTTAGAAAATTCGATAACAGATGCCCTCGGAAGAGCTTGCAGAGGACATATCAAGAACCTCTTGACCCACGGGGAAGGTTTTTGCTGACAGGTGGTGCTGTACCAATACAGCCAGCTGGGAGTGATGTGTTAATATCAAGTAACGAGTTGGGCTAACACAAGCGAGATGATAGGATTTGATACTTTATCTATTACTGGGGTAGCATATATAATGAGTGTTGGAGTAATTAAGATAGAATTTCTCCGGTGAGCGCTCTATCGCGCTATTGATAAAGGTGGGGCCGGAGGTGCCGGTGAACTTGGATGGGTGCGTTTAGGGTCTCAGGGACCGGGTCCCGGTGTCTGCTGGGCGGCAGTCTTCACAACTCCCTCTGGTTGTACCATTAGGAGTTGTGTATAGAGATGCTTCGGGACGGAGACTAGGGCTTTCCTTAGCTTTTGGGGCTATAAGTTATCGGTCGCGAGAACAGCCTCTGATCGAGGTAACGGGAGGGGATGCTGGGTACTGAAACTTCGATTCCGGGCCACAAGAGAAAAGGCTGTCGGTAGCCGCAGATTCACTTCCCACAGTGGAAATGATTTCACGAACGGACAAGAAACAAAAAGAAACAAATCGATACTACCGGAGGGGCAAACACCGCTCACACAGCCGGAAGCTGAACGAAGTCGATAGAATCACGAAACTCACGATGAAGAAAGAAAGAAAAATTCCAATGATGTTCCGAAAAGGGCCTCTTCGTTGAGGTTGTCGTTGTTTTTCCTGTTGTGCCCTCCCTTGTTGTTTCCATGAATCTACTTACAGCCACTTATAACCTTGCCCCCCCTGTCCATATCACGTGCTCCGAAGCAAACCGCTCTCATCCACGATGCTAGCTCTCTAACTACCTGTGAATAAGAAACCATATATGAAACAAAGCGAATAATGATAAATACAATTTCTCACGCCACAGTACTGCCGATTTGGAGATTCAGCGTTGAAATTGTTCCAACACTCTAATTTTTTACTCATTCGGGGCCAATGCTGCTGGCTTTCGCAGTGGGGTTTTAGGGGAAGGATTGTTTGGTTGTCGGAGTTGGGATATATTCTAGCAAGCAGCACTGAGGTTCAGAAGGGCAGGGATCGACAGGGCTAGGGTTAGGATATGCACCTCCTCGCACAAAGGGACCGGGTGGATATTGGACAGGGTCAACCTCGCAATACCTACAGTAACTTATATGTTAGGAATCGTTGAATACGAGCGAGAATGAGAACATAATTTCCGGTAGGATAGCCCTCGGCTGTGGACGGATGATGCTTGAGTTTTACTTCTTCCTCCAGTGGTTAATATCTGCGCGGTACAGGACTGTGAAAGCTCCGCCAATCTCTAAGGGGGTAGAAGGAAGGGCTTAAGATCGAACCAATAGCACGAATACGCTCTTGGGAAGGCTATATGGATGGACCTGGTTAGTAGTGATCCTAACACCCTCCCCAGTGTTGGGTGTAAGATAATTTATCCGTTTCGAGGAGGAGCCGAATATCTACTCTGTCCCTCACGTAGTACAAAGTCGGGTGTAGCTTAACTCCATTAACGACTTGCTAAGTCTTCGTAAATACTCGAGAGGATAAAAATAGGTGACACTGCGGAATTTTCATTACAGAGACGTAACTGCCGCTGGATCGGCGTTAGGGTATCATGCTCCGATTCCTGTAATTATAAGCAATTGATCCAAAGTAATTTCTCGAGTCGCTTTCTACAAGAGCGCTACATTTCTTAACCATTCCTTATAGCCATCATTCTAGGCAATCACCTTTGAAAATGAACGCTTCAACAGCATTTATAGGACCTGGGAGGATTGACGTGAGTCACCTTCGTCTCCAGCACGCAGAACTTGCTAACATGATATCCTAAGACACATCACCACTACTTCGGAGACTCTGTCCCAGAGCTCGTATCAGAATTCACAAACGATGGAGCTCAAGCTTTCTTCTTCCCAAAAGGAACGGATGACCACCTGAAGTATATGGATTCCATGGGAATCCAGACGGCTGTGCTAGCGCCCAGTATCAAGATGGAATGGCATACCCAATGGCCCCCGGCGAGATGGAAGAACCTCTGCGAGAGGACGCTAAAAGCTCAGCTGAAGGTTCAGGAGTCAAACCCGCTTCGCTTCGGTATGCTTTACGTTTTTCATTGCACCTAGGCATTCCGAGAGCTAATCACGGCACGAAGGGACATTTGCCATGTTGCCGTTCCCACATGTTAATGAGACCTTGGACTTTGTGAAGGATATATACACCCAGGAGGTCAAGCCAGACGGTTTCGCGCTATCTACAGCTATGGGGAACAAATACCTTGGTGATCCGGCGTTTGATCCCATGTGGGATGAATTGGATAAGCACGGTGCTGCGATTTTCGTCCACCCGTCGGACACCGCTATGCCGCCCGGGCTGGAGTATAAACCATGTAAGCAGACCACCTCAAAATACAAGCTCCCACTAACCTTCCATACCTAGACGTCTTTGAATACGCCTTCGACACGGCCCGTGCCATGGCGAGCACCATAATCAACGGTGTATTCACCCGCTATCCGAACCTGAAATTCATCTTCTCTCACAACGGAGGAGCGTTCCCGTTCATGGCAAAGCGTCTGGACGACGTGGGCCCGTCCGCTAAAAAGATGAACAATGGAAAGTCTGTGTTCGAGGTGATAAGGACCAGCAACATCTTTGTCGATACGGCTATTTCGGCACCGATACAATGGCCGGTAACGCTGGACATTGGCTTCCCCGTGGAACGCATAATCTATGCATCGGATTATCCGTATACGGCTGCTGTTGGTGATGTTGCTTATCATGGGAAAACAGCGCCGGAAGAGTCGGGGCAGTTTACCAGATATGAGTTGGACGTTAAGATAGCCCGGGAGAATGCTTTGAAGGGGCTTTTTCCGAGACTGGCTACGGAGTACAAGAGGGCGTTTGGAAATAAAGTTGATTGCTAAGTCAGGGTAGATTGATGGACCGAAGTTGTTTGATAGATAGAGTAGTTGAAAGCAGAAGCTTGTGCTCGGATTAGTGCTTGCAAACCATATGATGGCGCTAGTCAGTTATGAATAGAACTCAACACTTCCATAATATGTTAGTCGAGAGTTTTCTTGAAGGGCTTTATCGATTAGTCGATTTGTCCGAATACCTAACTTTGGGTAGCGCCCCCTGTGAGATATGGGGGATAACCTGCTCGAAGTTGTTCGATGCTTCTGGAATATGTCAACACTAGATTTGGTAGGAACTGCCCTAATATGAGCCCGGAGACACACAGCTCGCGTTTCGGAGACTTTAGAAAGGTCGGGTATCGTGCACTGGGATGAGCGCGTCCGTGGTCACGGGGAAGAAGCCATCGGGCCCATGTGGAGCTACTCGGTGAGGAGAGCAGCACACGAAACTTCCCGGGACAGCAGATTTCCTACGATATAGGAATCGGCTAAACAATGAGAGACCTATTATGGGGCTCTGGAATGAGGTATTGTTATATATGTGGTGTGGTGTGATACGGTAAAGTATGGTGCACCGGTATTAGAGCACAAACTTGTCTTGAGAGAGCTTTTAACCTGAGTGATATCACATGTTGTCACAAATCGTGACCTAGCAAGGAAGATTTCACATGACTGATACTTATTAGTTATAGGTATGTTATATTTTACACTATGATGTTACTTGACGCACTGATATACAGTCGCACCCCACTATCCCTTCTATTTTCATCGAAGTCTTGGCGGAGCTGAGGGGGGATCACCCAATCAACGCCCTTGTTGCCCTCCTCACGATGGCTTCATGTCTTTAACTCTGGACTTTGCTTCCTCTCTCTTTCGCTCTTCAGACGGCTGGGATAACGGTTTGCAGTAGGGGTGGACTCCTTTAGGCCCTTGTGGTTGACCCCCTCAGCGTCCCTGTGGGCTTTGTGACTTCGACGCGGCCCTGTCAGAAACAAACATGATACCCATAGTCGACCCCGTTTAGAGTCTGGTTGTCGCGAAGTCTACCACAATCTTCTCTGGCCTCTTTGCTACCCCAGAGGGTGGGGCATGCCAGAGACCCCGATATTCACGCCCTCCCCTTTGGCCTGTGGGCTAATTTTTGTGTGTTTTCTGGCGGCACATTGGGATTGGTTAATCCCTGGTATTGAGGAGGGCGCATGCAGCCATTGAAACTGTGTCTTCCTCCTTCCTGATCGGGTTCTTCTTTCCCGAGTGGGTTTCTTATATGGGGGAGAGCACACGAGGTGGCTTTTAGGCTGCGGTAGTGATTATTTTTTTGGTTGTGTGGGGTAGCTGTGTCCCATTACGTTAACGGCTGAACTCGGAATGGTTGTCTCCCACCTTGGTTGGATTTTGGTTTGGATTAACGTTTGTTTTTTCCCAATGGCATGTAATATGTCCCTTGTAGTTTTGTTATGGATTTTCTTTCGCTGGGCTGGAGGCGCGGCCAGGGAACGTCGTCGAGACCCTAGGTGGTTTTTAATTTTGGTCTGCGGTTGGTGCCGGTACCAGAGGAACTGGTGGGTAGGTGGTTGATGGATAGGCGCTAGGCGGAGTGGTGTATTTCATCCGGGACAACGGGGTATCCGGGCTAACGGGTATCGTGAACAACTCTATAACTTGGAGAGAATTATTTGAAGAAGAAAAAAGACTCTACATTGAATACTCTTGACAAGCTTTATCTCAACAAAGATTCTTATGCAGTATTGACTCCCCCGGTTTTCCATTTTGTAGGCGCACATGTATCATGCGCTTCATCCTCCCCCTCACCACTACTTGTTCCAATGTACTCCACCTCAACATCCCAAGCGAGCATGAAGTCAGCATTGTTCTTTTCCCTTCCTGCTAGACATCAGCAAAAAAATACCTTGCATTCTGTGCATTCTGTACGCCAGACGCACAGGATGCCAGAACGATAATTGGGAACTTGAATGAGGAGGCACCAACCCTACCACACAACACAGCAGATGCAACTGGGCGCTGTCCTAATACTCGAGATGAACCAGACGCAGCACCCAATACTCAGGACACACTAGAGGCAGTGCCCAATACTCAGGACACACCAGAGGCAGGGCCCAATACTCAGGATGCACAGGACACTCCACCTAATACTCAGGATGCAACCAGACGCCGGACCACATCTTCCTGAGATAAGCGAAGGGTCCCCCCTTTACCTGTTTCTGATCTTGGTCACCTGGGTCACAATAGATCTCATGCTGTCAAACTATTAAATTTATTACAAGTAGACTTCTATTGTTCTAATAAACAGGCAAATTTACATCCCAGCGTGACCTTCTCCCATCCACCCCTGTCCCTGGGACTCTATATCTCCATGAGGAATTGGCATCTGAGGACATGTAAGATGTGTACATGTTCCAGTAACGGTACACAGGACCGGGCAGTTCAGGATCTCCTATGTTTAGTTTGATTTATATTTGATTTGATTTCAGCTTCGCCACTGTCTCTGAGTCAGATAGGCTATGCTTTGGTATTGCTATATTTAGTTTTCTTTGCTCAAAGTTTATATTTAGGATTCCAGGTATGGAATGGTCATGTAGCACTGGTGGAGGATGAGTTATGACTCTCTGTTCTTGCAGGATTACAGGATTCCGGTGTGTGTGAAGTGACTAGTAATGATCGTGATTGCAGGAAGGCTATTGCTCTTTGGTTTTGTATTTAAACCAGTCTCCTGGCTAGCAGGACACAGCAGCCTTCGACAGACTCGGACCTTTAGTCTATGAATACACTTGGTTGAATGATGATCTCTGAGTCCCTATCTGTCCTTCAACTAATATCTTTTTAACTACTGGTCTCTTGAAGCCTCCCTTAGCACCAGCGCTAGCAGGTCTATCGCCGGTCCTACTGTATTTTCATTAGACAGGAATAAACCTGTTACAATATGACAGTAGTCTTATTATCCTGAAAGAAATACTCAAGGTCGCAATTTGCAAGTGGAGTATTTGAAGGACATCAGACACAGCTCTGCCTCCTCCTTGTCCAATTGTATGCTTCCGCTCATTATCATATTCTTTCACTAATGGAAATTGTTTTAGCATCACCTCTCTTGATTCCAGGAAAACCTCTTCCGAGTCCACTGGTATTCATAGTTTAAGACAGGCTTTCCATAAATGACATGAATAAAGAAGTTCATATGATGAAGGATTCCATCCTTAGTCCTTTCCGAAACATTCAGGTTGAGGTCGAGTCACCTTTCATGTCATGGAGTGGAGCATTAGGATTTTGCTCATTTATCCAATGTAATTTCCTCCTGGCATGCTTGTCTAATTTTGGCTTAAAACTGGGGTGTGGTAGGGGTTGAATGTTTTGGTGGTCTCCCACAACCTCACAATCCTAGTCCTTTGAGCATCAGATCTTGAAACTGTGGCTTCTCTGGCAATTTGTCAGTAATTTTTCCCTTTAGCATGCTTTTCAATAACTGTGATATGCTCAGTTTCTGTAGCTTGCTGTCATTTTCCTGTCTTCTGATCAATTAGCATATTGGATGTGTTGGTTGTGTTTGGGTAGGGGTTGGATGCTGAAGAATTTTGCGCACATGTCTCGTTACCCCCTCCCCGGGGTTCTACTCTGCATGCATTCTGTTATATTTGAGCCCCCTTTTTTTTCCTTATGACGTTAGTTAAGATGGCTCGTGAATCCGATAGCAAAAGCTCTACTTGCGTTTTGGATATCTAGATGTCACTCGCACCATTTACAGTATTTCCGAAAAGCTCTCTTGTCAATTAAATCACTTTTCGGTACTTTTCAATTAAGAAACAAGATTCCCGCTGACCGCTGTGGGCATACGGCCCCCGGCGGACCGGAGCCCTTTAAGAGCGGTGCTGTTAAGAGCATTTCGGTGAATGTGAGAACTTTTTTCCGTTCAAGGCATTTCCTCATTCCAAAGATTAACAGTAGAGCTATAAGTTACAACAATATCGCTTGCCGAAATAGGTGACTTCGTGCGCCGATTAACAAGCCCTCAGCCTTACACATCTCAAAACACCTTTCTTTAACCGGCACATCGAAAGATAGAAAACAAAAAAGGGTCCCATAACAGCTCATGTCGCATCACTTGATCAAGTCAGCCAATACAGCTCGCATCTCTCGTTTCGCTTGCAAATTTGGGAGCGGGGGAAAAAGGAAGTAAGCACATACTCAAGAAGTCTTTTGATTGAATTCTGAAACTCTTCCTTTCCGGTCATTTTGTGAATAGATCCCGCACCCGTATCCTCCCACCCCATTTTGCCAAAACCGGGCTTAAAGAACAGTGGAGCGTTAAGGTATTTCCCCGACTGGGCCATCAGCATGAACGCCCTGCGTACACGCCTGTAGTCCTCGCTCTTCTGCCGTTGAGTTTCGGGGGTCTCCAAGTACGGGGGCAAGTATATATCTATACAATGCAGGACTAAGGCAGCAAGGCCAGATGCTAGTGCCGCGGAGACGGAACTTCCACTTATCAGATCCTGGTCGTTGGTCACTCTTATTTCCTCCCCGGGGATGAGGTAGGCTACTTGGTCAAGGCGAACACCTGTGGATGGATCCCCCCCGTCAGACGTGCATGAGCCAATGGTAATTACGGAGTCGCAGCTGGCGGGATAAATATCCTTGTTGCGGTCGGCCTCTCCTTGGTCGCTTGCTGAGGCAAACATTAGGATATTTTTTTGCTTTGCTTCTTGAATGGCTGTGTCTAGGTTTGTTATAGTTTCAGGCTTCAGTCCGGAGCCTTCGAGAGACCAGCTCATAGATATAACGTCAACGTCTTGCTCAGTTGCCCATTTGATTGCCTGGACCGAGAATTAGTGGGGGACCTATTGAGACCTAGCGGGACGACGCTTTACCTTGACCACAGAATCTCCAGAAATCTGCCGCTTTCCATCTAGAGCCACACCTTCATCAAGCCGGGCAATGTACAGGCTTGCGCTAGGGCAAACTTTGCAAATTAGATGTGCCATATCTGTGCCGTGCCCGCCCGAAGCAAAGTAATAATGTTTTGAGTAGTCTTCTCGTCCAGAGTTTTTGCAATATGATACACCGTCGCTGATTCGTTCGCATATCTCCTTGGAGAACCCGAGGACACCATCATCGATTATGGCCACCTTGATCTTCTTTGGCACGAATGCAGGCTCACCTCCTTCGCCGAATTCGGCATTACGGATGAAGCGAGCAAAACCTTCCATCGCTGACAACCAAGGGGATCTATGCCGGTTAGCAATAGGTATATACGAGGCGAGTGGAAACCCGGGAAATTACCTTTCTCCCGAACCGGACAATGGAAGTGGTGCAGATAGGTCTGCTCGGCTACCTTGGCGCTTCTCACCTCCCAATATTCTGCAGGTTAGATCAATACCTGGAAGTTGCATCCTCAGCTCCCTCTCAAAGTCGTTCTTGTAATCGGCGATCCGTTCCCTTGTCTCGTATCCCTCGTTGTTGGTCAGCACTCCAATTACAGACACCCTGAGGCCGTGGCTACCATACTAGATTGATAGAAACATCCACCTTTTCTAACTATACCGAAGATAAGAGTCAGTAAAAGTGCATAAACTATGTCGATATGGAAAAGGAGCATCTAACCATTTCCAAGATTCTTAGACCGGAAGTGCTGCACCAGCTTTGTAGTACGGCCCGGTTCCCACTAGAGTATAAATGCAATACTCTAACCTTTGGTGCGGCTGCGAGAATGGTATAGCTACACAGATCCAGCTTACGCCAATCCCATATCTCAACATCAAAGTTTTTCAGGCAATTCTCAATAACCTGATCGCTGTGCGGAATGCCAGCCCGATCTTCTACCACAATCTTAAGTATTTTTTTCACTTTATGGCATCTTATCCAATCGAACAGCCTCGAGATCTCTGGTTCCCTGCCCTGTCCTGGCCCTGTCGGTCCCTTACTCTGAGGCTGGGCTGGTAACTTTGGCAGCCGGATGTATCGTAGAATCTCCTCATACTTCAGGAATGTCAACTTCTGTAGATGTTCGACAATTCCTCCCGGAATCGTACTTGTATCAATTTCGCTGAGGTCGAAATGAATCTCAGGTTCTGTATCCTGATCAGCACAAGTCCATCCCCAAGAGGTAGTAACAATGTCCCACTAACGTGATCTGCTTGTAAAGAGAGCCTTTTTTATCATATCCGGGCGATCGTAAAAATAATGCATGGACCAATATTTTAAGCTCATACAAACTTTCTTTTGCTCCTCTGCATTCTCCACACTCCCCTCCGCAGCTGGTTTTATGATTGCCGGACCGGTTGGTTTAGTGTCCACCTGTTTGAGTGTTGCCTGGCGGTAGAGGTAGGGAGACAAATTCTGCTTGTTATAATGATGTAATGAGTCCTTACAGATGTGGATGAGACGTTTTACAAGGCTCGCCTGCTCTTTCAGGTCTTCTTTCGAAGATTTGTACCTAACTGCAATATGAAGCGGCGTGTTGCCATCACCGTCGGGCTTTTGGAACGGCCTCTCGTCTAGCTCTCTAGTTCCAGGGTGGGCCTCCTTGTATTTATCAAGTACAAATGGGACAACTCTCGGAACTTTCTCTATCAATATGTGCAGAAAGGTTCCTCCTTGCAGCAGTTTCAAGATACAGCTTGCCGACGCAGACTCGACCATTTCTTCCGTATATTCAGCATGAAACTCCACCCTTCTAATTGCTATTTCGATTGCTGTTTCTCCGTTGTTGTTCGGATGCGATAACAGGGCAGGGCAGTTTCGAATGAGGTAGAGCATTATTAATTTCCGGTACCTCTTCTTTGTGGCGCGCTTGGTTGAATTTCCGGAAGGTCCGTTGTTCATCATCGTATGTAGAAGTGTGTTTTGATCTTTATCTGCATGCCTGAGGTACTCGCCCCATTTAGATTCGAAACGCTCACGACCGGCGGCATCCTCCAAATCCCTAAAGTTTCCTTGATCGACTTCCTCTAAGATATCATCGTGTTTAGCAGAAATCGCATCTTCTTCGCCCAGGTCGTCCTCGTTTGTGAACTCCGGAGGCAGTTTTTTAGCAGGTAGCAGTACTGGTGAACGCATTTTGACTATGGAGCGAATGCCTTGCGACAGAGGGAGGAAATCGCAAGTTCAAAAGCCTGATACGGTCAAAGTTCGTGGGGCTATAATTTTCCCCTCTACCGATGTACCCAAGTGCTAGAGCGTACGTGTAGCTTGTTGGCTTTTAAGCTGGGATGTAAAAACTTAAGTCAGATACCCACGGTTAGCCCACACAAGCCCCACACTTATGAGCAAAGCATTACGACCTACCGGACAAACGCGGAGGGAAAATGAATTCTAACATATCAGCTTCTGAAATACAAAATGCGTCTCTAGGCTTCACCTAATCAATCACAAGCACGCAGAAGCTGTCCCACCCTAGCCTTGCCATTAAACCCACATTGCGCATGGATGAGAGACAATTGTCCCCACTTTGTTGGTAAAATCAGCCATAGTGGGGCGCTACACACTATCTAAGATTTTTAGGAGGGGTACAGTGTCTAGGATCATGCTTTTTGCCCAATTAACAAGCCTTTCCCCCGGACTCCCAGCATTGCTACCACCGCTCGAGTACCGTACGAGTACTGTAAAATCTCGTGAAATACGCTATCTCCACCAGCCCTCTAGCTCCCAGGCCCAGAGACAAAGGCTTCAGAGAAGCATGACCACTTCCCCGACACAGTACAAGATCAGCCCTCAGAACTCGTTGGATCTTATTAGCCAGAACTAGCAATTCAGTTAACTTGTTGAGTTGGGGCTACCCTAGGCTGGCACTGATTCCCACCGACAATTCTATATCAGGCTTTGACAGGTAGTTTCTATCACACGGTATCATAGCTTGAAAACGGAGAGTAAATGTATCCCTTAGTCTGTCGAGACAATGCGCCCAAGATATCGGGTTAAGAAAAGAGCGAGATCTGCAAAGTAACCTTCCTTAACCGGAAATAAATTAACAAGATCTAGAAAGCATCCTTCCCTGACCGGAAGTAACTTTCTTGGCTTTTAAACTAAGACCTCTAGCGCCGATTTCTTGGGCGCAGCGACAGACTAAGGGATAGAGAGTTTTTGGGCGCGCCAAGCGTTGCCCAGATAGGAAAGGGGGGACAGCTCTGGAGAGAAATAGGGTAGGCAAGAGAAACACCCCTTCAGCCTCAGCACTTGTGCGGGACAAAAGGCACCCCACGTCGTCTATGGCGGGGTAAATTATTTTTAGGCGGGAGCCGAGCAAGGATAGTACTCGAGTATTTGGTGGGCAAAAATCAGCGGGGTTAGGGTTATGAAATTACAAGCAATCGATCCCTGTTCGTCACCCGCTTGGTTTCGCCGTAGGAATGGTGGAGGATGCACTCGAGCGGATGATACGGTACTTGTGCTGTATCATAAAATACCGTAAAAATCAGAATACCGGTAGTAGTAATTAAGAGAAACCCTAGGACACCCGGGATTTCCCGCTCGGGATTAAGGGGAGAGGATGATCTTTTGGCCCTGCGCTAAGGCAAATATAAGGAACGTCCTCGCGCCATTCTCAGTCCTGTGGTAAGTATCATGCAAGTATTATCTTAACCTCAGAGCAGCATGATGTTCACGATATCGGGGGTTAAGCCCCCATGGCTGGAGAAGGGCGGGATTCGCCCCACTTTTTTTCCCGGAAACAAAAGTGCCACGGTTGGGCATTTTTCTGGTTGCAAATCCGTGCACTCCGCAAATTCCGGCCAATGAAAGCTGGTGCCGCCTCCCCCACTCTCAGCCCCGATCACTTTTGTCTGATTTCATCGATGCCTCAACAATAAATACCTCGTAACCCAAGACACCCAGAATCTTTCAAACCTCGATTTGTTCACAAACAAGCAATTAAAATATTTGTTTTTGTGCCCATGAGTCAATCGTGCAGCCGCGAGCGGGGAAATCCAGTTGGCGATAAGGAAGCACCCCGCGCTTAACCCCTGCCCCTCTGCATACAGGCACAAGTTCTCAGGAGAAAGAGGATCGGACAATTTGAGCTCGAATTTCGTATGGGCTCCCAGATACTAGAATTTCATCAGGCCATACGGTATTTACAAGGTCATGTACCAACCCAACAGCGCCCAATCCCGGGATAAGTGCATCTATTCCCTATCAGAATTGATATCCAAATACAAACTCCAAGACCAAGGTTGTAGCTTCTGCTCTGAATACATTTCTCCTCATCCGAGTCCTAAGCCCCTTGAAGTGTGCCTAGCCAGCACATTTATAACCTGTGGAAATCTTTCCAACTCCCCTTTTCATCGAAAGATAGTAGTGACAATTTGTTCGAGGGCGAGCTCCAACCTGACTCTGTATGCAGAAATTACCGTATGTCAGCAATGGTTTGCCCTGTATAATTACCCGAAAACGGGTTGACTCTTCCAAGATAATAGTGTAAATACCCTAACTTTGTTGAGCTCCGAGGGCCTCTACAGACATGATACTCTCTAAATTGTACTTGGAGAGGTGGTCCAAATCGATTTCGGGAAGGGGATATTCTCCCTGTGGTTCTAGTGAAGGATCAAAGAGTATTGGATCATCGACAGGGGTCTTCCCTGTCCAAGTCTCAAAAGTATTCCTAATACTGTATGCTAAGTCGGCCTCTGCCGTGATCTGGATAGTGGCCTGAAATTCGGCATCTGAGTTGCGCTTGAGCAGTATCCCCGCCCGGAAAAAAGAAGGTATTCCATCCGATTGACTGCGATTCTCACTCAAGACCCATCGCGCTGTATCTTTACCCCCATAATTTCGCAATTCTAGTCTCGTAGAGCCCACCAATGTCGTTTGATGTTTTCTCTCCTTCACCTTGCTCAAGCTCCAACCTAGGCCGACATTCGCCCCCCCGACCCCGCCGACTCCTACATTCGCTCCGATGTTTGTCGAGATAGTCTTTTCTTCGCTGGTCACAGTCGGATTCAGGCAAAATCGCCCGTATGGTGTGATAGAAGCTACCACCGGTCCTTCTTTGCTGTTGTCTGAGCTCGAGAGCTGCAATGTTATGACAGCCTGGCGGAAGCGACGGTCACTTTTGTAGCTCAGGAAATGAAACTCAACAACAAGCAATGTTGCCGCCGATACGGAGCCTGGGCCGTATCTCCCATGGACGACCCGTACTAAGTCCCCTTGAACTACGAGCTCACTACCCCGATCCAGCATGTTGGATCGTTGGCGTTCGTTGCCATTGGCATTTTTCGTGCGATAGGCTGAGCCCTCATCCCCAGCTGGAGTGAGACCGATAAGAAACTGTGTGGAGGATTCCATAATGATGGCGGGACTCTGGTTGTTGGTATTACTATAAAGAAAATCGTAGGGTAGAATGCAGGGGCGCTATATTTCCTGAAAGAGCTTGATCTTTGCACAATCAGCTCTCTTCCGAACGGTTTAATCTCTCCTTAGAATGTCAACTTTACCTGCAAAGTATTGGTTGATGGATTTGCTAACTAGAGCGCTAGTCACAATATCTGACGGAGACAGAAGGGACAGCGACTATGATAAAAGGGGTGGGGTAGGCGTGGGTTCTTAGGAGAGTCCTCTTTATCTGTTAAACTCGTGGACTCTGTTCGGTTGGTATTGTGTTCAGGCGCAGGAGATACATATGTTCTAATTTTGGTGTACTGTACTAGTACCGGTTTGTCATATTGGTAAAGGAAGAGTAAGTAATCATCTCATGCAGGGAAACCAGATGCCAGGTAATTAATCCAAGTCGAATTATCGGCTGGAAGGAGAGGTTGAACCCTTGTGTCCAGAAACTTGCACCCATTCAGCATACTCGACAAATGAGGGATTTCGAGTGTCCTAGAAGTGAAACATTAGAAACTGCTCAGGTGGCACTGGTACAACTTCTGCGCCTTTCTTTTGTCGATTAACTGCGCGTGATATTCCACTTCCTCTGGCAGGGTAAGCAGATAAAGAAAGCTATGATGGGTTGTTTCTGGTGCTCAACGAGGCATGTTGATTGCCGGAGATTAAATCCAAACACCAAAGAAAAGAAATTCCATGAAAACTTTATAGGATTTTTTATTTACCAGAAGGGGTATCTACAGCTGTTTGGCCAATATGACAGTGTTCACAGATTAGCTCTCTCGCCAAGTATCATTCAAGATCGTATGCAAAAGCTAAGTGCGGAGGAGTCGAGAGGTCAAGACAACTAGAAGTTAAAATGTACTTGTCTAGGCTGGTTGTGGCGCGCTTTCCGGCTCTTTGGATAGCCGATGGACTAGTACGAGTACAACTTGTACAAGTAGGCCTCGCAAAACACCCATCCATATATCTAGCCCAGTTCAGGAACCGCCCATCACCCAAGGGTTTCAATTTATTGCACGATCTGGGTTTGTGACGATATCTGGGTTGTTGAGGTATCAGATATCGCATTTAGTGAGGAGAGCCGTCAAGGCACCCATGCGTTCAAACAAGAGTTTATCCTAGTTTTGTCTCAAAATCGCAATAAAAGCCCACAGGCTAACTGTTTATGGGTAGGACTAGGCTTTCCAAGGGTCAGATTTCGACGCAATTCTAAGTTCCAGCTCAGCCGCTTATTTCAACGCAAAAGTGTCTGCCTGCTCTAGCTGATGCGGCAGTGTAGCTTGATTTTTCATGAGCGAGCACTTTATAGATATGTCTGTATTTTAAAAGTGCCGCACAATACCTAGAAACTCAACCGTTTTTCTTTTTTCTTTTCCCTTTTATTATTATTTGGTATTCTTGGGAAAAGCGGGGGTCTCCCCATTAAAACCATTGCCTAATAGCGGGGACGATACCACATCCTTCCGCACCGCAATAGTGCTTCCAAGGCCCGGTAACTGCCGAGTCCTAGTCGTGAAAAGCTCTCTCACATATCAGGTACCCATTGCCCTAATTGGGCCGCCTATTGCAGCTAGATCACACTCACTGGTAGGCGTGATTTTTGGTATATTGAAACTTCAGGTCCAGAACAACCGCTTCCGAAGGATCAGTGGAAGCAAACTTTGCTGATTTTTATCCCGCTCTCCCCACTCCACCGTCTCGATAATCCAACATAGCGCCTGGGGGGTACCTCCGTAAGCCCTCCTGTTAAAACAAATCCAAAGCCATCAAAGTAGGATCAACATAACACATCTGTGAGTTCTCCCTCATACAGATATGATCAGATGCTAACACTATTACCCAAGAGCGACTAAGCTGTCCCAACATGAACCCAAACATCCGGCGCTCGAGGACCTGGGACTCCATCCCGGATGAGGGCCTCTCCATATTAGATGTCGATCCCCAGAATCAGGCGGAAGTTAGCCTTGAATCTGGATGCGAGTAAGTGCTTGTGAATCCTGAAGTTATTTTGGTCTAACCGAAGTAGCATTGTAGTGTTGCATGGATTGAATGGGCATCCACTGAGGTCATTTATGCCCACGAACAAGGATTCCGCTAAACCGGATCAACAAACTTGGTTAGTGGACAGACTACTGCGTTATTCTCCGGGAGGCTCCCGTATCATGACATTTGGATACCTTTCCGATAAGGATCTCGATGGGATCCTTTCGCCCGGTGGTATAAGGAGGACAGCGATACGACTTTTGGATGAAATAATGGCAAAAAGGCAGAAGGAGCATCAGGTATACAAAACGCCCTTACCAACAGTGGTTCCTTAGTTACTTCTTCTTTAGTATGAGGTTTTCTAAGGCTCCAACAACAATAATAGATGCGTCCTATTGTATTCCTTGCCCATAGTTATGGGGGCATTATTGTTAAACAGGTACCTCCAGTAACCTTTTGTCAATAGGTGCGGCGATGCTAACATAAGGCTCTCCCAGGCTCTGTGGATTGCCGAACATGAGAGCATTTACATGCCAATTTCCACCCGCACCTCTATGTTGGTTTGTCCCCGCAAATCCCTATCTAGTAAAATTCCCAAACTCTCTCTGTATAACAGACTCCTAACACTATACCTAGGTGTTTTTAGCAACTCCCCATCAGGCAACAAAGGAATCAACCTGGGAGAATATAGTTTTTAGAGTTATCTGTGCTTCCTTTGAGCAACCTATAAAGCAATCATATGTCGACCTCTCCCGAAGATGTGCCAAAGCGGTAGAAAAGATCTCCAACGACTTCAAGATAATAACAAGGAAATACCCCTACATCCTCAATAATACTGAAACGAGTGATACCCCATGGCTGGGCTCAAGGGTAAGTCATGCCATCTCCGTACAACTAATCCAACCCCACACAATTCTTACTCTACCTCAATATATTTCGACAAATAAGGCTAGGAAGTATTTGTATTAACTATAAATGGATATACATATAGGTTGTTGATTCTGATTCTAGTTGGTTGGGAACCGGCAATGAGATTTCACTCGCTGGCGATAGCGTGACCCACGAAGACATGAGCAAGTCTCCTTACTACTACCTTTTTGACTACTTTCAGTGGTTTTGCCCTGAGTCCATTCGCCAAACGCCAGGTGTGTGCATGATCCCCGAATACACAAGCCCAAACAAAACTTCCACAATATTATGATACTTATGGTTGCTATAGCCTTTAGTGAGGGGTGTTTGAATTGTCTCCAGAACCTCTCCATCTTGAGCCCCAAGACTCACCTACCCACACACGTCCTCACACACGACGGGGCTTTTGAGTGGGTACTGAACCATGTGAATTACCAAAAGTGGATTACAGAGCAGACCTCCACTTTCCTATACTTTTACGGGAGGAGCGGCAGTGGGAAAACGGCTCTTTCGACCTTTCTAGCCAAACATTTTCGCATCGGACAAAAGGTGCCTGATGCAGTTTACTTCTTCTTTAGCAAAGAAGACGAAGTTCGCGGAAGGCCAGAAGCGGCGCTCTTATCCCTCATCTATCAGCTTCTGATTCACAGGCCTTCACTATTTGCTCAAGTAGAGGATATGTATGTTCAATTGGTCCGTGAAAGTCCAAATTGGCGAGTAAAAGACACATGGTCGCTTTTTAGGGCAATACTATGTTGTGCCGGGGGTCCCACAACCTTTATTATTGATGCCTTAAACGAGTGCGAATGCCCTGAGTTCTTGGAGAACTTAATAAAAACCCACAGAGACGCAAAAGCATCGTACAAATTTATTGTTACTAGTAGTAGGGGCCCAAATTTCTGGGAGAAACCAGATTTTACTATTGACTTGGACGCCGAAGAAGAAGCTCGCCAGGGAACTGAGTTATTCCGAGAGAGTAAAATCTCAGATTTTATTGAGGAGGCTCCAGGATATTCGGGACTGAAACAACAAATTAGCAACCAATTAGGCCATGCGGAACAATCATTTCTCAGCGTGCAACTTGCTCTAGGTCATCTATCGAACCTGAAAAAATTATCAACGCCACTTTTCGTTGAGCAGGAACTGAGATTGTTGCGGGGTGGAATAGAAAAGACTTACGCACATATCCTTGAAGCTGTGCCTCAAAGAATTCACCAATGGGCTGGGAAGGCGCTTTTGTGGATCCTACATTCCTTCCGGCCGCTAGAAATTAGGGAGCTTGCGATTGCCTTAGCAATAGAAACGATGCCCCCACAAATCGATAATGATCAACTTTCCCGAGACCTGGGCGCAGACCTCGCGGATGCGTTCGGCCCTCTCATCAGGATAGACAACAATCGAGTTCACCTTGTGCATCCGTCAATGAGGGAATTCCTACTAGGGAAGTGGCTCGACGAGGCAGCGTGGTACCGCCCTAGTATTCAACCTCATCTCGATATTGCACGTGCCTCTATAGCCTACCTGGCAACTAAAGAAATTCAGGAAAATGGGCCATTTGTACAACTCGACGAAGACGGGTCGCCACGGTTGGCTATCCCCGAAGCGCGAGAGTTCGGCCTCTTGAATTATGTTGGGCAATATTGGCCACAGCATTATAGGGCCGTTGGATGGAGCGTTGACACAACAGGCACAGAAGCGGCATTCCACGAGAGGGTATCGCACATGCTCGCGGACGCGGACCAACTACCTGTCTGGTTTGATTTGCACAAGCTATTAGCCTACGCAAAACAGCCATTCGCGACCTGTCTGTCCAATTTGTCATTTCTTCTAGCTTCTCAGCTCGGCTTTCTAGAAGTCATTAAGATATATCTGCAGTCGAAGGACGTTTCAATGCAGGAAACCGTTTGTTTAGCTATGGAAATAGCAGCAGAAAGTGGAAATGGGGCATTGATGGAAATACTTTCACAAGATTCGAGAGCAGATGTAGGATGGACAAATAAGGGCGGCCAGACAATACTTCATGTTGCTGCACTAAATGGGAGTGCGAATGTCGTCGAAAGGCTTCTCGAAAAAGATGGCACTGATCTTGCGAAAGTCTGCAGCGGATCAACCGCACTTCACCTGGCTGCGGAAGGTGGAAGTGAATTGGTAGTGAAGATGCTCCTCAATGCCTGCGCAGACCCCAATGCAGAAGATTCGAACGGAATGGTACCACTTCACCTAGCGGCTATAAAAGGCCACATCTCAGTAGTGGAGGCCCTTCTAGATGGGTTGGCATTGGTCGACAAGCGGGTCCAAGATGGAACCGAGATGACAGCCCTCCATCTTGCTGCAAGATCCGGGAAAGACATAGTTGCCAGAAAACTCCTAGAGAGGCAGGCAACCATTACCACCACCTGGCAGGGTAGAACGCCCCTACATATAGCGGCGGAAAATGGTCATAAATTCGTCGTTAGAGTAATCCTTGAGTTTGATCCTGCGTTCATAGATGCGCAAGACAACACAGGAGCAACAGCACTCTATCTAGCAGCCGAACGTGGGCATACGGAAGTGTTAAAAATTCTGCTGGAACAAGGGAAAGCGAAATCAGATTTGAAGACCGAGTACGAGCGATATACTGCACTACATATTGCTGCTAAGAAGGGAAATACCTTAGTAATAAAAGAACTTGTTGAGCATGAGGCCGACGCGAACGCACAAGACAAGTCTCGCCAGACTCCGTTACACACTGCGGCACTCACGGGGAAATTGGAATCCGTAGAGGCGCTTCTTAAAATCGGAGCAAATCCGGACGCAACAGACCAAAGCAAACATACACCATTGCATTGTGCTGCAATGTGCGGGGATCTATCTGTTGTCCGGGCCCTTCTAGATGGCGGTGCGCATCAGAACGCAACTAGCAGCTATGGCCGGACAGCATTGCACTGGGCTGCATGGTACGGATTTTCGCCTATTGTCAAAGAATTGATTCAACGTGGTACCGATTTAGAGAGGAAGGACCGAGCTGAGTGGACAGCTTTACATTATGCCTACAGCGAAATTGAAGCAACCAAAGAGCTACTAGAAGCACGCGCAGATGTTGACGCAATCAATAGTGAGGGTTCAACACCGCTACTGTTGGCTTCTCAAGACCTATGTCTACAGGTGATGGAACTTTTGGTAAACGCTAAAGCAGATCCACGAATAGCCGACAACCGTAAAGCCACACCATTGCACAAGGTGTCACAATTGGGCAATCTGGAGGCAGTCCAGATCCTCATCAGGGCCGGTGGGAGTCCCTACGCCACCAGCAATGTTGACACGACCCCCGAGGAATTGGCGAAGGGAGGAGATGCAAAAATCATAGACGCCCTGAAGGTAGTCGACAAGACCGTCGTCGACAATACGGAAGCTTTAGCATTAAAATGTTTAAACAAAGAAGACCTCGCAGGAGCGAGAGATATCCGAGAGGACCTTTTAAAGCGTGCTGAGGAATACCTTGACGCCGGCGACGGCCTAATCCTTGGAGTTATGTTGAACCTGGCTTCCACATATCTCGAGAGCGATAACCTTGAAGATGCAGAAAGGCTGGCAAGACGGATTATCAACGAATCGGAATCGGTACCAGATGATGAGAAACCGATAAACGAGCGAGAGAAGGCTAGCGCGGTATTGGATTCGGTGCGTGAGAAACGCGAAAAACGTGAGCAGCAGGCTGCCCCTACGTGCAAGCCGGTTGAGCCTGAGACAAAGCCCGACGAAGGGGAAAACAAACTGCGTGAGCCGGCACCCCAGTTGGATTGACACAGACGCGTTTTGCGGCCCTCCGGAAGTGGAATGGCACAGCATAGGGGCAAGCACGAGTATAGTTGCAGGAAGCTTCCGGTGGTAGCCGGTAACCTTTTTTTACCAATCGAGTAGGGTAATATTCAGTTTGCGGTTTATCTCAAAGTGAATGCATGTTATGTAGAGTCTATCATAATAATGAGGATAAATTGTCTGTTATTGGATGGACAGGATGATTATAAAGACTAAAAATCTCTCCATAGTGCGTTCACAATTGAGACTTACTACAAATATTATTACTTCCTCATATCTTTTTTGTTCCCACCAGTGGCAATGTTGCTCAATGTCAACTCAAGTAGTTGTGTATTCAACAGTGAGAATAACTATCCTAATATGACATGAGTCTCGAAGGATGGCAGGGCATCGCAAAGTATCAAATCCTGTTGTGAATTACTTATCAATTCCTGGTTTACGCATGCTGCTGAACCTATTCATGATATCATATATCCGAGTAAAACATGTCAGAACCCAACTCGAATTTCGCAAATACTCTCTAGACGATGTCAAGAGACAAATGTATTTTTGTAAAACTAGAAATAATAAAACAGTAGCAGAACAGTGGATATGAACAAGCACAAAACGAAACTAGAATATAGTATTAGCCTTAGAGACTCTTCCGTTGTCTTGCTGAGTCGAAGCTGAACCTTAGCATTTCTTATCACGATACGTTTTCCCACCCTAAGTAGGTGTCGGCTGTAGGTTGGGATCGGCGCCCCGTCGCAGCAGCATCCTTAAAATAGCAAGGTGACCATCTCCGGCAGCCTGCAAGATTGGTGAGCAGCTACCTTTGGCATCGGCTTTGTCGGGATCAATGTCGTTCCGTGAGAGCAGTAGCCTCACAATCTCCTCACACCAATTCGCAACAGCGAACAAGAGTGGAGTCTTACCAGATTGGGTATCGGTTCGGTTCGGATCAGTGTCACTCCGTTCCAGTAACATCCTCACTACCCCCTCACGCCCATACTCTGCAGCCAGCGAGAGTGGGGTTCTGCCATATTTGGCATCAGCCATGTTAGGATCGATGTCATTCCGCTCCAGTAACACCCTCACAACCCCCTCACGCCCAAACTCCGCAGCCAGCGAGAGTGGGGTTCCCCCGGATTGGACTCCATTTATGTTGGGATCAACCTCGTCCTGCTCCAGTAGTATCCTCACAACCCCCTCACGCCCATTCTCAGCAGCCAAGCAGAGTGGAGTTCTGCCAGATTCGGTGTCAGCTATGTTAGGATCAACGTGGCTTCGGTTTAGTAGTGCCCTCACCACCCCCTCGTGCCCATACAGGGTAGCCCACCAGAGTGGAGTTCTGCCACATTTGTCGGCTATGTTGGGATCGACGCGGCTCCACTTCAGTAGTGCCCTCACTACCCCCTCGTCCCCATTCTGGGCCGCCCACGAGAGTGGGGTTCTGCCGTATTGGGTGTCGACTATGTTGGGATCGGCCCGGCTCCAGTTAAGCAGTGCCCTCACCACCCCCTCGCGCCCATTCCGGGCAGCCCACGAGAGTGGGGTTCTGCCACATTTGTCGGCTATGTTGGGATCTGCACAGCTCCCCCTCAGTAGTGTCCTCACTATGCCCTCGTCCCCATTCTGGGCCGCCCACGAGAGTGGTGTTCTGCCACATTGGGCACCAGCAATGTTGGCATCGATGTTTTCCCATTCCACCAGTACCCTCACCACCCCCGCGTGGCGATTCTCAGCAGCCAATAATAATGCAATTCTGCTAGATTGGGCATCAACTATGCTGGGGCCAATATTACTTAATCTCAATATTTCCCCCCGATCTCTGCGTGCCCATTCTGGGAAGCCCACAAGAGTGGGCCTCTGCCGCATTGGGCGTTAGAAATATTGAGATCGACGTCACTGCATTTCAGCAGTGCCCTCACAATCCCCTCATGAGTCATGCCCATTCTCAGCAGCCCACGAGAGTGCTATCCGCAGTGTTCCCAACCGTCCCGTCCGGACGCCAGGGCCCTGGCGTCCTATAGTCCCGTCCGTCCCGTCCGGGTGGGTAAGGACGGCCGTCCACGGCGTCCGTCG
>Ga0307513_10001328_pt1 | contig 35803 bp, 43 predicted proteins | sample 15_EM_MG_FD_202174 | JGI IMG/M metagenome (GOLD analysis project Ga0307513, IMG submission 202174) | Populus trichocarpa ectomycorrhiza microbial communities from riparian zone in the Pacific Northwest, United States - 15_EM | ecosystem: Host-associated > Plants > Roots > Unclassified | place... | reverse complement strand
GCGGTCTTTACCTCCTGCCGAGGAGTTCCCATATCACAGGAGTGGTGGTTCACTAGAGTACCTCTCGAGTTAGCGACTAGGATGCGCAGTCCTTTATCGTCGACTTAGCCCTCATATGAGACTGTCCTCTGCGACGAGTCCACCGTACCTCCGCCTTCAAATTTGGTCGTACGCCCGCGACCCGCTCAGGGACCATTCGTCGGGCATGAACCTTGTGCCCAATAGAGGCGCCCCCAGCTGCTATTTGCCCGGCTTTTTTTACTCGGAGAGAAAGTCAGGTTGCCCTGGATTTCGACCCTCCTCACGCGTGTCGTGCAACTCAAGTTCCGTTCTGACGAATCGTAATCTTCTTTTTCCCTTTTAGTCTTGTCGACCGCTTTCTTCTCTTGTAGTTTTTTATGGCTCCCGTGGTAAGCACGGACTACCCAATTTTGGACGTAAATTAGCAACCGCTATCCTTTGGTCTTTTGCCTTCCGGTGGGATATCGTCACCGACTACGCCGCAGGTCTTTCGATTCGAGGCGGCAACCTCACTACCTGATCACCGTGGCTGTCAGTACCTAGATGACTTTTTATAAAATGTCGTCATCGTCAAAAGCCCATGCTGGGGGCCTTTGCACCGCTCGCTTCGAGCTTTCTCCCTTGCCATCAACGGCAACAGTGGCTACCTGGGGGCGTCGTTTTGGCGCGAATGCGGACGGTCTTCTGGGCTTTGATTGCCCTCGATACACTGCAGATATTTGTATCGGTTTTCGACAGTGTTTCCAAAGATGGTTTCTCATCCCGCATCGCGTGCATTCGTTGTCAGATTTCCGTTTATCGACAACCTTCTGATCGACGCCCTGGTGTGCTTCCGACCACACGGTATGTCTAACCTCCCCTGTCGGTGCCACCGACCCTTCTTTCTTCACCTTCCTTTCCCCAGCCTTTTTCTTCTGATAGTCCGCCTTTTCCTTAGCCGTGTACTGCTTTTTTACACGCTTTGCGGCAACCGTCGGCTTCGAATCCTCAAACTTCCTTTTTTCGCCTCGTGTCGTGCCGGAGGGACCGCTCCCTCGAAGATCTTTTCATTCTTTGAAATCTTCTTCCGCTCGCATTATGGTCCTGACTGCTTCCAACCACTGCCCATCATCGACATACTCTCTATGCGAGAGCCGTCACAATGCATCTACGGGGAGTTCATCTTCAATCATTTTTCTCCAGGCTATCCCGGTGACTCTTGCATGGATATTGAGATTTTCCATCTCCATCAAGAATTTGGTGACATCACTGGGATATTTGACCGATCCCATTTCTCGTAGGGATTTTTCCGCTTCATGGGTGGGTCCGAAGCGTCGCTGGGCTTGTTCTGCAAAAACGTGCCAGAACTCGTACCCTTCTTGTCTAGTATAACCTATTTCCCCAGTCATTTGTCGTCGGTAGGTTAACGCAAACGGTGGGACTTCTTTCCCGTCCATTCGGCTTATGGCGTATCGGATTCGTTGTGCCTCGTCCTCCCACTGCCAGCTATTTCGACCAAAATAATCAGTACATGTTATTAGCCACAAGCGTATATCTTGGTGTTTCTCGTTCCTAAACATGGCAGGGGGTTTCGCTGGGACTCTCGTTCGTTGTCCCAAGGCGTTGGCCATTACTCGAGAGAACAGATTAAACTGTTCATCGTTATCGACGTCATAGTCATCTTCTTCTAGCTGGGGTGCGGGTCTCTCGTCCCGTCTTCCTTTCCGACTCTCATCTGGCTTGCTGTCAGATCCTTCTCCCTCATCATCGGGGTCTCCTCCCCCGCCTCCGCCTGGAGCTCCTGCCACTCCGTGTCGTGCTGGTGGTGGTGGTCTTCCTCCACCTGCCTTAGAAGCCTCTGGTGTCGGGTCTGACACTTTCCCTTTTCTTTTGACCTGTCCTAACAACTGTTCCACCAGAGCCTTAAGCACCGCGATCTCACCATCTTGGTCTTCTCTAGACTCCTGTTGTCGTTGTAGCTCATCCCTTACGAGATTAATGCTTATCTCGTGAGTTTCCATTTCCCGTTTGTGCTGCTCGTTTATCCGAACAATTTCCTGGTCTAGGAGTAGGTCCCAGTGCATGGACTGTTCGCTAGTTCCTTGCACTGCTTCGTGGAGATGAGAGGTGACAGCCTCATGTCTGGTCTGTCGCTCATCTGTTTCACCCAGTCGTTCCGCGACCTGGGTTGCGAAGCTTTCTTGGATCTTTTGAGACTCCAAGTCCAACAGTTGTACTTGTTCGTCTATTCGGGTGAGTTCCCGACCGACTATCTGGACCCCGGATTTCAACTGATTTTTGACGGTTACGAGTTCTTGGGCCATTAATAAGATGTTGGTCGGGAGGGAGCTGAACGCAAGATGTCCTCTCTCTTGACTGACGGTGAGCTTTGGGTCAAATCGGCCGAGGATCTGATCTAGTTTTCGGATCCGAACGGCCATGAGGGATTCGCCTGTTGGTTCAGGCGTTCGGCGACCGCCTGGTCGTCGTCCCTTTCCATATTTGTCTAGGAAGCCTAAACCGACTGGGGATCGGAGTGTCCGATCGGCCGAATGCGATCGGACGAGGTGGGTGACGGTGGTTTCCACGCTTGGGGCTTGAACGGAGGAGAGCTCATGACCTCCTTCGCTTCCTTCCTCGCCTCGAGGTCGTTCTCCTCCTTGCCACTCCATGGCTTCAGGAGCTTTGGGGTCAGAAGACATTTTTTTGGCTTCTATAAGGAAAACTTATCTTTTGTTTCCTCCCCAAACTATCGGTATCTCAAAACACTGACTTGAGTGTTGCTCGCTGTGTGGGTACTGGGTGTACCAAACGGAGTTCGACTTCGTCGAGGGGGTGTGATAGATGAAGTTTTCACCGTACTGGTGTTGGTATAGTGCGGTGATATCTTCGCGGATAACGGTATTTTCTGGGTTTATCCACCAGAAATACGATTCGTGGTAGGGCTCTTGAGTTCCTAATTCGGGTATAGGAGTGAGGACTTCGTCAATTGAGATTGTCCTCGTGGGTGTTGGTTCGAAAGGTTTTTTGGGTTTGGGAGTATGAGTTTCTCTGCCAAACATTCGTCTCGGTAACAATGAGAAATATCAATATACTGTTAGGTGGTAGCTTCGGAATGAGGTATTCCGACAGCTAGGACCTTAATCGTAATTATATCAGAGAACTCGTTAAGAAGACACAAGTAATGTAGGCTAGATATAATGATTCACTTCGGTATAGATCGTCGAAGTGTTGGTAATGATATAAAAGTGTAGATAACTTATTATATTGATAAGATCTCTGCTCCGTGCTTGTTGTTCTTAAATAGCAGCGAAGATGCTTCGATATTTATATTCCGCGTCTGAGCAATAGCGGTATACATGCTAACTCTATACTAACTCCGTACCTTGCCCGCAACTCTGCGAACTTCACCCGAGTGTGAACACTCGTACACCCTGAAAACTCTCTACCACACCCTTTGCTCCCATGGCCAACTTATCGGTCTGCGCTTCCATTATTCCTGATTGTGTGGAGACCTCGTCAGGTGTCAGCTCATCCATTTATCCGTTGACAACAATGGTTACGAATTATCTTGCCCTCGTGCATGTCGAAGGTAGTCTAACTCGCTGGACAGAAGATGGCCAATCTTCTTTGGTTAGTTCCGTCGAGAATTCGGTATACAACTGCATCTCGTATTCCGGTCTTCCGGCATTACACGACTTGTCCTCGGGATTATACCTATAGGCATTTTCCCTCGTACTCCATCTTTTACCAACTTCTCCTCTGTGGATGCACCCGATCCACTTACTGGGCATAGTTACCGTCTTCATACTCTACACGACTTTGTAGGTACGAGCGGGCTAACCTTCGTGCGACACGTCCCGTTACCTTCGACCCACATTTCCGACTGCCTGTCTTCAAGTGTCTGTAACTTTATGCGCCGTCACCCGATTCACCTGCTTCCACTTGCATAAGGTGCCCGAGGCTCTCCCCGCATATACCCTGCGAACGGGATCCGGTCGGACGGACGGCCGCGACGTATACGGTGTTATGAGATGTGTTCCATTGATAGTGGTCTTTGGTGTTGGGACGCAACAACCCAGGCGGCCAGTGATGACGCGCCGTCCCAACGCCGGGGCTGGAGGGGGGTGTTATCTTTTTCCTTCGAAGTTCGTGTGCGTCAAGGTAGGGTAACCTTTCCCTGTAAATCCTTACGGGGAGTCCGTGCCCCTAACATCATCTTGGCTTCTATCCTATGTCACTTCTACCCAGATTTAAACACTGTGGTTGAAACAGATGCCAGTCACTATGCACTTGGGTGTATCTTATCACAATTCCGTGGCAAAAGGCTTCATCCTGTGGCTTTCCACTCTGGCAAACTCTCACCGGCCGAGCGATATTACGACATTCACGATAAAGAGCTGTTAGCTATCGTTGTCGCCTTCATGGAATGGAGACATTACCGGGAAGGAATGGAAAAACCGGTAACAGTCTATACTGACCATCAAAACCTCCAGTATTTCCTTACAACAAAAGTCTGGACGCATAGACAAATAAGGTGCTCTCAAAAATTATGTGGCTTTAACTTTAAAATAGGCTATTGTCCCGGAACCAAAGGAGGCAAGCCAGATGCTCTGAGTATGCGGCAGGAGTACCCCCCTGAAGCGGGAGCTACACATCACGAAAAACAAATTCCGCAACCCCAGCACTTCGGAAAATTCCAGATCGCCGTTGTATGGGGTTCAAATGCGGAACAGCTCCAACAGCAATTGCCTCAGATGAAAAGGGGAATGGGGATTCGGGTACAAAGACTCTCAGAAGGCTCACAAATCCCGACAAAAGGATCAAAGCTAGCAGCGGGACACGACCTCTACAGTAGCAAAGACAGCAAAGTCCCCGCAAATAACCGAGCACCGGTTAAGATTGGCTTAGCCATCGCAGTAGCAGAAGGAACCTACCGTCGCATAGCACCTAGAAGCGGTTTGTCGACTAAAGGAATCTCAGTAGACGCAGGGGTTATTGACGCTGATTATAGAGGAGAAATCAAGGTCCTGCTTGTTACCCATAATGAGGTGAACTATGAAGTGAGGAAACGTCACCGCTTAGCTCAGCTAATTGTGGAACGAATGGATAATCAAGATTAGATGGAGCTAGAAGGATTGGATGCAACAGAAAGGGCAGAAAAAGGTTTTGGAAGTAGCAGGCTAGGAGCGGAGTTGAAAGAGGTTCAACCAACGATATGCTTCCTTCAAGTGGATGGCAGCCATCGGTTCTACGATCCTTTCGATATTAATCAACACCCTATACTACGCAAGGGACAAGTCCTCCTATCTAACGCCATTATGGCTAAAGCCAGCTTATGGAAATTCGAAGAGGATTTTCTATCAGCTGTTAAAGAGGCGGCAAAGGAGGATGAGAACTGGATGTGAAGAAAGGAAGAGTTGGAAACCTTAATGAAGGAAGAAAAGGAACTACCTATATAATGGTAGATATCCGAAGGCCTACTCTAGTACAAGGATTGCCTATTCATCCCCGATAACGAAAATCTGCAAACCCTTATCCCTAAAGGTTGTCGCGATGCCAAAATAGCAGCACATTTCGGACAAGAAAAAACCATAGAAATTATCACCCGAGATTTCTACTGGAAAATGATAACTGATTGGGTAAATGACTATGTCTGATCCTGTACCACATGCCAACAAGTGAAAGCCCAAAGACATGCTCGCTTTGGGTTGCTTAGTCCCGTACAAGTGCAATATGCTTCTTGGGCCTCTACATGGGTAGATTTGATCGCGCAGCTACCAAACTCGGCAGGGTATACTCAGATTATGGTTGTAGTAGACCTATTGACAAAGATGGCCCACTTTATCTGATTACAAGAAAACGCGACCGCTAAAGAGGTGGCAGAAGCATTCCTTAAGGAAGTATGGAAATTTCAGGGGCTACCATCGGAAATGATCTCGGATATGGATGCAAAGTTTGCGGGTGAATTTTGGCAGTCATTGTGTAAAAAACTTGGGGGTAAGAGAAAAATGTCGACAGCTTGTCATTCCCAAACTGATGGACAAACGGAAAGAGTCAATCCAGTATTGGGAGGGTACCTGCGAATATTTCTCAACTACGATCAGGATGACTGGTATCATCTCTTACCCCTAGCCGAGTATGCCTACAATAACTCTGTTACAACGGCTCATGACATGACCCCCTTCTTCGCAAACTACGGTTATTATCCACAAGTCAAATGGTTAAAAGAACGAGAAGCACAAAATCCAGGAGCCAACCTTTATGCCCACTGGATGCAAACGATTCATCAACAAGCGAGACAATTACTGGAAAAAGCAAGGGAAGTTATGGAACGATATTACCATCGGAAAGCTAACCAACAAGCAGACTTTAAAGTGGGTGATTTGGTTATGCTTAACGCAAAAGATATCCGAACAAAACGCCCCTCTAAGAAGCTAGCTCCAAAACTTTACGGTCCCTTCAAAAATGCTAGATCAAAGAGGAGAACTGACCTACAAGTTAGAAATATCGGATCGATGGAAAATAGATCCGGTATTCCATGTGTCGCTTCTCGAGCCCTACCGAACCTCCATGCAACGTACCCGTGAACAACCACCAATGACCCCAGAAGATATAGATGGAGATCTTGAGTGGGAGGTGGAAAAAATAGTAAAGAGTGAAATAATCTCTTATCAACGAAGAGTTCGCAGAAGTACCAGAACTTTTGAAGAACTGCGTTACTCTGTAAAATGGAAAGGGTCTTCGGAAGATGAGAACACCTGGGAACCACCGGAGTATTTAGAACATGGTAAGGAATTGGTTGAGGAATTTCATAGGGAGAATCCAGATATGCGAAAATTGGGCTATGTAGTATTACTAGGGAAAAGGTTTTCCTGCCGTGGCCAAGTAAACGCGAAAGGTTTTTTACCCTACCTGGTAGAGTACTAAAAGGAAAATGTTTATCTCTATACATATACTATAAGGAGTTTGAGGTCAAACCCCTTTGGTGGGAGCTAATATTACCCTAGCGGGAATAGCTTGCATAATTATGCGCGAGGTATATGCCACCATGAGGGAGAGAATATATCCGAACCCAAGCACCCTGAGTAGGGGCTTCCCAGAGGCATCTGGGAGACTACTCAGGAACCCCAAAGAGTTGACGTTTCAAGATATGGCTAACTGATTGGAATGATGAGAACAAGTTCTCTACTCTTAATAATGCATACGCATTATGTATTGACAGATGAATATCAGAACTGATCACTCCATATTTATAATACTATTGGTATGTAGGCATTCAGACTGGATATTCCATTATAGTATATCAGGACGAAGAGAGCGAAGACTGACTACTGGTGGAGTGGGGACACCCTCAGAGGAAATAGCAGTCGGGGGATTCTCAGAGTCAAGCTAGGCAAGTTTTCAGGGTCAAACAGTGTTCGCACTTGGTTTTCACGAACTTAACTCTTAGAAAGATACTTCTTTACTAGAGAAGTCAAAGTAGCATGAACATTAGTATAAATAGTAGGACTCTCCCCGATGGTTGAGCACATCATCAAGCAACGGAGAAGAGACCTTAACAATATTATAACTTATTACGATATTCTTCTATTACTTTATTGAACAATTCTTCTTGAGCCTTTCGGACCTATATTCCGTTGTCTCGAATATCCTCGGCCTAGTTAGCCCAGAATCCTACAGTGTTAGCCACCCCGTAACATCTGCGGGAGGTATATGAGGTCTGCGACTATGCCATATATGAAGAGAACGCTACTCAGGTTGAGTCGGGAGAGGCTACTAGCAACAGGGAGTATTTTGGGAATGTAGGTGTGAAAATAGGCCGGAATGTATTCACTGGACTGCACCATGTGAACCCATCCGACCTACACAAGCCGGACCTCTTGCACAAAATTTGCCTTGGCCTATTCAAACATATGATGCAATGGGTAGAAGGGTTCCTGACAAAGCATAAACGGCAGCAGGCATTCAACGATGCCTTGAACGAGATTCCGTCTTATCCGGGATTTAGAATACCAAAAAAGGCGTATTGAGAAGTCACACAATGGCAGGGAAAAGAAATGTGCAACCTTAGCCGGTGTATTTCGGCCCTACTGGCGTTCGCTGTGCGAAATGCAGACAGTTCTCAGCATCACAGTCTTCAGATTACCTCGAAGTCTGTTAGTGCTCTGGTTGATTTCTCCCTCATGGCCCAATATCGCAGCCATACACCAGGTACACTTTCCTACCCGGAACGGTATCTGCTGACATTTCACCAGACAAAAGACATTTTCCTTGAATTCCGTACTTCAAAACCTACCCGCGCGGAAGCAAACCGGTAGGATTGGGAGCCACGGGAACTAATCGCCAATGAACGTCCTCATGAGATTCACCGTACCTCAGCAGCCAAATGCCGTCAGCAGGCGGATTAAGAGAGACTTTAGAGGGGTTTTCAGCGGGAAAATTTGATCCGCTGGGAAACCCACTTCAACCTCATCCAAATGCACTATCTTAGTCACTTTTCCTCCCACGTACGACATTTTGGATCCATCTATATGTATTCCACGGAGATCGGTAAGCTAGCACATGAGAATCAAATCAAAGAGGGGTACCGCAGGTCAAACAAAAATAAAGCTGCCCACCAGATCTTGTCACACTATGGCCACCAGCATGCCCTAGGAATGAGCCTACAAACACTAGATGTTCTTTTAAAGGCAGAAAATGTCGTCGCAATAGGAGGAACTGAGAGGGAGACAGCGGCTGTACCTTGGAGAATTCTCAAAGGCAAGATGAAGAACGTCAGCACGCTGACCAAGCTCTGCAGAACCTGCAACATCCATTATAGTGACATAATGGAGAAGATGTTATGTTTTACCGAGCAGACTGTAGCGGGTGACCATCCGCTGTCTTCTGACCCTATTGAACTGGAGTTACTTCCTGTAGAGCAATTTACGCATCTTGAAATTCCGGTTGCTGACTTTCGGGAAACCGATGTTTTCCTGATTTACTGACCCCGTAGCACTGGAACAATGGCTTCCGTAGCTGTGATCCCAGAAATGATTGGGTAGGGATCCAGGCGGGCGAAGAGGACAGTTATGGAGATCTTTGGTGGCATGGGGTGGCGCAATTGTTTGTCCTTTTCAAGATAAGAAACATTTTCAGCGAGGCCACTGGTGTCTGGCGCCTAGCACTACTTCGCGTACTCGATCCGATCAATTCTGGTAGATTCCCTCTCGCAAGCGGACATATTCTGGTCGGGAAGCACCGTCGTGGTTGACAGATGCCAATAGTTGATATAGAGACAGTGATTGGACAGGCTCATGTAATTCACACTAGGGAGGGCAAATGGATAGTAAATCACAGGCTTGATCTGTGGATGTTTAATGAAATATAATAGATTATTCAATACAACTGGATTGTTTATAATATGCATATAGCCGAGTTGAAGCCAGACGATTAAGCTGGCAATTGCCACCCAGGTGCCCGGATTCAACTCGGCCGTGAGAGTAGGGCGGATGTGTGAAATATGTTGTGGATTAGCCTACAGAATTTTGTATAATACGCCAGTGGCAGAGTTGAAGCTGGACGCGTGAGATGGCAATTCCCATCTAGGTGCCCCAATTCAACTCGGCCACGAGGGTGTAGCAGACCCCCCTTAATGAAATATATACAATTATATACAAGCTATGCTAGAAATCGAGAGGGTGAAAGCAGACACAGGTAGGTGTCTGCGTCGGGGGGCCAGCAGGATGCCGACGGGTGTAGGAGTCCGCGAAGAGTGCCGCCAGGGTGCTGAGGAGGGTAAGAGTCTGCGAAGGGCGCCTGCAGGGTGCCGATGAGGGTAATGGTCCACGAAGAGTGCTGGCAGGGTTCCGATGAGGGGAGGAGTCCGCTTTGAGAGTCGGTAGGGTGTTGTGAGCATTATGGGGCATCGCCGGACAAACACAGGCCATTGGGCTCCCAGAATCTGGCATGTATACTCGAGACACCCCCGGGCGAGAAGAGACCCATGGTGTGTGTCCGGACGGAATCAGGCCGTGACAAGTGGGCCAGGTGGTGAGGACAGGAACAACCGTGTTTGGAGGCGCCAGGTGCAGGAGGTGCAATCGTAGGACGCCCAAACATTCAGGATGCACAGGACGCACAGGACGCAAAGGCGGACCTTCAGGACCCAAAGGCACACGTTCAGGAAGCACGAAACGATTGAGGCGGATACACACCGTCCACACGTGGGCCCTATAGATCTGGAGTAAACGGTTTTTTTGCTCATGTGCTAATTAAATAGGACTAACAAACATGTGTGCGCAACTAGTGGTTTTTCTTCAACGCCGTCCTATCTTCTCCACCATACAACTAAGGTGGTTGCCTGTACCCTACTACACTCAACAAATCGACCCATAGCCCTGCGACGAACACTATTTCTTTGATAAGGGGCAGAGACTCAAGAGCCACCAGGATAAAGACATAGGACGGCATCACCCACAAGACGTAAATGTACCTGGACTATGTAGACCGGGAAGCCAAGGCGAGCTCAAACCCCCGAAGGAGATCGGTAACCGAGCTAGCACTTATGAGAGTGTCTGGCAGAACGAAGTTGATCCCCAAGTCCACTTGAAAAGTGGTGGAGAGTATTGCATGTCCCTGAAAAGAGAGAGCCAGAAGGCATGAAATGCCTACAAGCAAGCAGAGACAACCACGTACGTAGCCATGATTATCATGCCAGATTATCAGCAAGGAACAGAAGCCAGTAGGATGGCCGGTAGAAGGTGTAGCCCTGACATTAAATCAGTAGTGTGCTAGCCAACGGAACCACAAGGTGAAATAGTGGAAGGGACAGTAACGACGAGAAGTCCGGACACGACCAACCGAGACAGGATCACAATCTTGTGAATCCCAACTGTAGCAAAAGGTCTCCCAGCAAAAGGTGCAATACTAGAGAGCAGAGCCACCAGGGCAACTACTTGACCGATAATGCGAAACTACAAGCCATGGGCTGACGAATTGCGACTGTACTCAACCATTGCAAGTGCTATGCGAAGGGCCACCAAGCAGGTACTGGCTTGAGGATAAGAGAGTAGCCGTAACCCTCTAAACAAAGGCTGCCTATAGACAGTACCATCAAGAGGGGCCAGAGGGAAAGGGCGAATGGGAGAAGCCTCACCCTTCTAGGCAATGAGGCAATCAGAAAAGGGAAGAGGGATACCATTCGATGATGATTGTATTATCCTAGCGCGAATAGCTTATCTAATATTTAAGAGTGGGGTATATGGCTTCATACGATGACCATATATCCACACCTATGCTCCCAAAGATATGAGCTTCCTAGAGGCATCCACTGGCAGAAGACGACTTTGACCACTGGATGAGAGCATGTTTCAAGATATGTTTTCCTGATTGGAACAATGTTTAGAGAACACTATTCCTCTCATTTTCTAGTTGCATATGCATATGGCTGCATAATGCTTTGATAGCTGGATATCAGAACTGATCACTCCATATTCCATATTATTATTGGTATGTCGGCATTTGGACCGCGTGTTCATATATAGTCTATCATGATGAAGAGATCGAAGACTGCCTACTGGTGGAGTAGCGACACCCTCAGAGGAAATAGCAATTCAGGAGATTCTCTGAGTTGAGCTGAACAAGTTTTCAGGGTCAAATGGTGTTCGCACCGAACTGAATTGTTAAGAAGATACTGCTTAACTAAACAAGTCAAAGTAGCATGAACATTAGTATAAATAGTAGGCCTCTCCCGCCGTGGTTGAAGGAGAATCAAGCAATGGAGAAGAGACCTTAACAATATAACAAGTTAGCGACTTATACTTTAACTCTTTGATATTTAACTATACTTTATTACTTTACCTTTACTCAACAATTACCAACGAGCCTTCCTAACTATTAATCTGTTGCCTCAAATATCCTTGGCCTAGTTAGCCCGAAATCCTACCATGTTAGCTACCTCATAACAGATTTCGTATAGTGTTGAAATTTCAATCGTCGGAGGTGTAAGAGAGATGGTTCGTGCACCTGTACTAACTGATGTCTACAGGTAGTATACTAAGCATACTGGTCTAGTCTCACTCTGGTTTCCTCTTGGTATATGATATAAGCTGGAGTCTAGTCCACAGTAGCTACCTATTCGTAGGGTCATTACACCTATTATACAACAGGTATCGTTTTGATATCTAGTTTATGTTATGTTTGGTTTCAGGATACAAGGTTGTGACTCTCTCTGATTATGTTTCGCAAGTATTGTTTGCTACTTCTGTTACCCCAAGTTTTGTTTTAAAGGATGGTTTTTTACCTGGAAGGATTTAAATATTGTTTCATGATATTGATTTGATACGATAGTTGTTTTAGGATACATGTTGTGCTTGTAGGTGTAAGGCTTTGGAAAAGCCAGCTCATGTATTTAAAAGCTGCATCTTTTGGACTTAGAAAGAGCAGACTTCAACACACCAAGTTTTCAATATGCTTGGTTGAATAGTTCCCTCTTAACAACCTTTCGGAGCCACCGCTTTATCAATCAATCTATGCTGCTCTTGAGTTAGGATTTCAAGTGCCCAACATCGGACGGTTTCTTAGAGCTTGCAGTGTGCAAAAGCGATAAGGAAACATTGCACCAAGAGAGACAGACAATAAAATTTACCCCACAGACAATTGATGTAACATTTTCAATATAGACGAAGCAAATATCAGATAAAACTAAGCCCAAGAGAGATAAAGTGACAAGTCAAGAAATGTATTCCAGCCAAAGAAGCAAAGTGCAAGAAGAAAGAAAGTCCAAGTTGTCAAGCCTTTGAACACAAACCAGTCAACCCACACCAGATATTGATGCTTACTCAACCACTGTAGTCTGGTAAATGTGAGAGGGCTATGATGTGCCCACCGGCTTGGCCATAGTGAATCCTTCTGTGACCTGCAATTTGCTAAGTAAATGCTACTTGGCAGTAGGATTAACTAACCTAACTGATATGCCAAAGACAAAAACAGAAACAAGTCAACCTAGAACAAAGTAAAGGAAAGGTTATTGCTTGTCTTGTTTTCCTCTGCGTAGTTCTTCATTACTAGTCAAGCGAATAATGATAGAATAAAGGAGAAAGAAATGAACCCAATTGGAATAGAAAGGAAACAATGTCTATTGGTTGATTTCCTTGGTGATGCTGTCCATGTCTAACCAAACAGTAAGCAGGATGACTTAAATGCAGCAAGCTCTGCATACCAAGCTAAAGTACTAGGGCAAGAGTATTCTTCAGATAGGTGGTTACCGAACGACACCACAAAATTCCTCACCTCTACAATCAACCACGCCTCAGCTTGATAACTTCCCACAAGACAGGCTATGGATTGAAGAATAGAAGAGTGTCAACCATGTGGTACAATGAAATGCAACAGTGGCTGTCCAGCAAAATTGCCAAGCCTCTTATTTTAGATGATAGATTGTGAAGCTGTGTACAAGTCTTAAGAGATAAGAGTATATTTACTTAATACTGTATTATCTGAGTTTGGTACATTGCCTTCTGATAGTTTTTTCATAATTCTAATTATTTTGAATTTATTTGACATATTTGCTCTATTTGGTCACTTCCTTTTTCCTTATATATTACAATTTGTCATTGCGTAAAACTTATTATCTGGTGATTAGTCAGGATTTTATGTTGCATCACCATTCCAAGACCTTAAATTCTTATACCTAATATTCATTTTTTAAAACCTATATTTGCATCTCTATAAATACTACCAGTAACTAAAAAAACCAGAAATTTGCTTATCTTTTCTTTGCTAATATTAGATGGGATTTTCACTCTATTTAGGTCAATATTGTCTGCAGAATATGTGAATACAAACACCACTTCTGGATCTTAGCACTTTTCTATTCTTGTATTATATTAGGGATAAGTACTAATTACTCTGCATTTTTATGTTGCATCATACTGCCAAGACCTATAGTTTCATCAAAATCTCACATTTTCAAAGCTGCATTCCTGTTCTCTGATTGCTTTTACAATTTAAAAAAACTATACTTATTTGATCTTTCACTTCTACATTATTTTCATGGTGTTTTTATTTGATTTGGGCAAGTATTAGGTGGGGAATATGCCTTTGAAAACACCTCTTGATGAGGTTGATGCTTATCTGTTCTGGCACTAAACCTCACTGAGTTTGAGAAAGGGTAGATTATTGCTCTGAGAAAAAAAGGAAATCTCTTTTTCTGAAATTGGAGAGCTTTTACACAGTCCTAAAAGTAACATCCTATGTTTCCATAATCGCTTTCCAAAAACCGGTAATGCAAACACACTCCAGAAACTTGGAAGACAAAAAATTATCACTCTTAGTACTTGTCGCCACCTAGTCAGAGAGTCTAAGCAGGCATGCTGTCAGACTTTATCAGAATTGCGCAAGGATGTTGGACCTCTCTCCTCCCTTGCTACAGTCAAGAGAGCTTTGGTATCAGTCAACATAAAGCAATGGAGAGCTAGGAAAAAGCCCTGCTAAGGAATAAGCATAGTGTTAGGAGTGTGGCTTGGGGAGTGGAGTATAAGGATTGGACAAAGGGAGACGTTGAGGGGGTCATCTTTAGTGATGAATGCATGGTTGAAATGTCCAGAGATCCTAAGGGTATCTGGGTATTCTGAACACCAGAAGTAATGTGGCACAAAGACAGTATGCATAGGGTGACCAAGGGGCCAGAGATAAAGTTAAGTTTAGGTTTGTATTTCGTGAAGAAACCAAGGTCCCCTGATGCCTATTTTTGAGAAGAATGTAGATAGAATTATATATATTGGAGTTTTGGAAGATGGCTTAGTTGATGTTTAGCAGGAGGTGGAGGACACAGTTAAGGATCCTATTTTTCAGCAAAATAATAGTGCAAAAATACCTAATGTAAGAGATACTATGACTTGGTTTGCAGAAAACAAAATACAAGTTATGGCATGGTCACCCAATTCCCCAGATCTCAATCCTATTAAGTATTACTGGAAGAGTGTAAAGGAAAAGCTACACCAGTGCTTTCCCAATATTCACAAGACCAAGGGGTGTCCAGAGACCGTTAGAAAGCATCTAGCACAAGCCCTCAATCAAGTTTGGGCTCAGGATATTGAAGGTGAATTTCTGGAAAGGTTGTGGAAGTCTCTGTCTAATAGAGTTATAGCTGTCTTAGATGCAAGAGGATGGTATGCAAAGTATTGATTCTTTTGCCTTCTAATTTTAAATATAGCTTTCCTTGTATATTTTACATGTCTGCAAACATTTTCAGTTTATTCAGAGCAGTTATGGTTCAATAGGTAGTAAATTTGTAGTGCTACTAGTAGGGCTGCTGTTGCGTTGCCAGACGAGTCACAGTACATCAGCAAAGAAAATACCTTGTGTTCTGTCTCTCCCCGCTCACCCTGTTCGCTGGACGTTCCAGGCACTTGTAAGGTAAACTCCGGTTCTGGGTGCGTCCGCCCGGGCTCATTTGGTTCGGAAGTGAAAGGGCCGCGTCTAATGCGTCTGGACGCTGACTTGCGCGTCCGGACGCATTGGACGCGGCCCGTTTTGCGTCCTGACGCATTTGACACCCCCTGGCGTAGCCACCCCCATGATACTCTACCCCCACCGCCTAGCCTCTTCATACCTTAGCTCCCAATGCACCTGTTCCCATGCAGCCCTTTTGCGGACGTCTTGCAGCCACGACATTTCTCCTCCTGGCCTCCCCCCCTGATACCCCCGCCCACCAGCTTGCTTTCTATAATACCCTCTCTCCTTTTACCCCGTCACTAACCTCTCTCTGAATCTATTTCTCATCCAGAACCCCACCAACATCACCTCCGCTTCTTCCAGACTTTTGGATTTCCTCAGTCCTCTCGCGTATTCGGCGGACATTTTCCCGTCATTACTTCCTCCGCCCTCATCCCTCCCAACACGTTCAGCCCTTCCTCCTCCCCCCTCTGATCCCAGCCCGTCTTTTCCCATATCTGGCGGCGTCCCCCCTCTCTGGCCCATTCGTGCGGCTCTCTCCTCTGCTCCCCACATCCTATCTCGTCGACTCCATGCCTCTCGCCGCCTCCCCGGACTCTTACAGTCCGCTTGCGGGCTCCCATCTTTTTCCCCGGCCCCTTACACTCTACTCGCGGGCTCCCACCGTCTTCCCCGTCCTCTTACAGTCCGCTCGCGGGCTCCCACTGTCTTCCCCAGCTTCTAACAGCCCCCCAGAGTCATTCCCGTGCCTGTCAACCTACAGCTGCCCACTAGACGACTTACTCAAGCCTGCGCAGTTTATAACCAACTGCTATACACATTCCCATGCCTTCCGAATCTACAATTGCCCACTAGATGCCTTACTCATACTTGCGCGGCTTATAACCATCGGCGCAATTCATTCTCATGCCTTTCCTGCCCACGGACTCGCACAGTACTATTGTTTGACCATTCCTGACCCTTTTAGCACTCGTAATTTAATTTAATTTAATTACAGATATATACACGATCAGCGAGTAGTGATAAAACCATTCTCCCTATCCTCTTGATCGGTTTCTTCAACATGCGATCCCGGCTCCCCAGGGTCTTGGAACTGTGCTGCACCAACCTGTCCTCCCTGATTGGGCCCGTGTTCTCGCCGCGGCTCCTGCCGACCATGTCCTCCTCCTGTATCCACGAGGCTGCCAGCGGCCTCCAATTCATCCAGCTCTGTATCACTACCAAACTCCCACCTCAATGCGTTCACATCATTGTCATATCCCGCGGTCCTCTCAACCTGCTTTCCCCGCTCCTTCGCGATTCTGGCCTTCAATGTCGTCCTTATCTGCAGGATTATTCGACGTTGCCAAACTCTTCCCGTTTTGCCCCAGGATCGCGTCTGATGTTCCGGCAGGGCTATCTATCCGTTAGCTAACCTTTCACCCAACTTGAGTACATGCTATTTGCAAAAGAGTCCGGATGCCAGGGCCGTCCAGGGATCCGGACACCTTCGAAACCTGCCAGTACACATTGTTTATCTTACCCCCGGAAGTGGCCCTTGTGAAAGCCACAATATCGATACAGATGCCAGTCTGCCAACATCGCAGTGAATGACATAATATGGCGGCTGTCAGACAGATAAAGGGGACATCGATCTTATCCAGCAAACCCGCATTCGTCATGCCTTTCCTTTTCGGGGCAGAGTAATATTGAGCCAATATCACGCCCGGAATCTGGAGTGCTAGGAATCTAAGAGGTATTGGCTGTCCAGCGGATTAGATCAATTTCATCTTACTCCGATTAGAAACAATCCCGAGGAATGTTAAAAAGATACCTCATAGCTGCCCGGAGGGCAAATGAATCTATCCTCCGCTAGTAGGTATTCCACTCTTTGTGCACAGGCTGTAGGATCCTCAATATTGAGCTTATAGAGTTCTGTTATACCTTTCTTTGCTGTATGCAGATACTGAGATCTGCATCCGCTGTGCTTTGCCCGCATCTGCAAATCAGTGACCAGCGGCCACTCGCGTTAGTCTAGGATAGGATGTCGGTTATCGATTAAGGGTAACTTACCTGGTCATTTGAGGGCGGGGTAGCATCAGCAAAGTCGGGAAAGCCTAATTTGGTCCGGGCATGGCCCCAACATGTGCGGACTTCTTCAGTCAGGGTAATTGGGTCTGGAAACGGATTGACGAACATCGTCCAGTCCCACATCAGGTCACGGGATCTGGCCAGAATGGTACGCTCAAGCCCAGTTGCCATATTTCGCCTACTGCTGGCTTGCTGTCCTCCGCTATCCAATTCCCGCAAGGTTGGATCTGGGTGACTTGGGGTTATCACCGGCATCCCAAGTGGATTGAAGTCTGTGGGCGAACGGGAGGGAATGGCAGATGTACAACCATTTTGGTTAACTCGTACTTGAGCAGACATTCTCCGTCCGTGATAACTAGTCCTCCTTCTGGAATTCTGGGTATTCCCAAGGGTGATTGTCAGTATCGAGCGCTGCGAGCTAAGAAACTCACTCCCAATTGGTCTGTGCGCACCCCAGGCAGATGGATGATCCATATCGTCCCAATGCTGGTCTAACTCATTCTCCTCACTCTCCTCACTCTCCTCACACTGGCCATCATTACCCTCATTCTCCCCATCATTAGAATCTAGACTCTCTTCCGCTGACTCTAAGACCTGCTGTCAGTTGTACAGAACAGGCTCTGGTACCTGGAGTCGTGAAGAAGCTGGGTCTCGCACGGCATCCCTCCACCTACCTATAGCGGACCCAGCCATAACAGACTCAACACTGGGTGATGTTATTATAGTTAATCCGTCCCTGGACCCAGATCCCTGGAAACGTCCGTGAAGGACCTCCCTTTGCCTTTGCCTTTCCTGCCGCGATGACCGCGCTCGGTCTGCCATAAGCCGCCGCTGTTGTTGTGACATAGTATCCATGTAAATATTGATGGAAGAGAATTGCAGTGTATGACGTTGAGGTGCACGTGGTGTTAGGAAGCCTCTATTGGTAGGTAGCTAAGGGCACGATATAGGGTTTGAACTTGGAAGATCGAAATGGTCAGCCCAGCTTCCTTAAGAACTAAGGACATGCACAGTTCATCACTCACTTTCATGTCCGCTGGCGTCAGCACACACCGCGTGTCCAAATTGCAGCTTGATACCTGTGATAGGAATTTGCACCCGAAGACTTGTCGGCGCTACGATTTCCCTCGAGCAATACGAGTGTTAGGTACTTGGGGTTCCTGAACCAGATGAAAAAAGGTTTATCAGAATGTACGGACTAATCTAGTTTGAGAAGGTCTGCCAAGCGGACAGAAGCAAATGTGGGTAAGGCAAGGGCTCGGGCCAGGACGCTAATGGCAGAAAGTGAAAGCTGCCGCTAAGGCTCAACAGATGGGATATAAGATGAAAAGCTAGGATAGGAATAGTAATAAAAGGGGCAACCCCGAACCAAAAGCTGCTAGAGAAGAATAAGAATGATCCGCACAAGTCGAAAGAGCAAACCGCTAAAGCCAGCAGAGAAAACATACACCAAATGAAAAAGAGCTGGAAAAGCGCAAGAATGATCAGCGAAGATTCCAAGAGCAGGTCCAACGAGCCAACCTGGTAAACGCAGAACAGCTCGTGGCAAACAAGAATGGTATGCAAAACTCCAAGAGGGACCTGTAGAGCAACAAAGTGTCCGTAGACAACATTGGGTTTGGGCAACCCGGAACAGCAACAGCCGGGCCGATCCAAACAAGAAATGTGTGGGAAAAAATACAAGAATAACTCGCAAAACACTAAAAGTTAAACTCCAAATGAAAAACACCCAAAGGAAACACCCGCAGGATCTGCAGACAGTCGCAGGTCTAAATTAAGTATACTGATCAGGGCAAGCAGCCCAGACGTAGCGGGCTAATCTAAAACAGAGACCGTCCGGAAACAGCGAGAATAACATGAACTCTCGAAACAAAAATAAAAACACCAAAAGGTACAGTCGAAGTGTCCATCGTGGCCTAGTACTTGTAAATTGCTTGAAATGGACCGGCACCCTCGGCTAGCTAGACATTAGCCATATTGGTCGAGGCAGGTGGGCTTTGTTCGCAGAGCTCGCGAGCCATGACAGAAGTGGACTTGAGCGGACTCCCAACTCCCGTTTCTGCCGGAACTGTGGCAGACCTTGCCAACAGCATGGATGAAAAAACTGGTAGGCGTAACTGGAACCTACCAGGTGTAGAGTATGCACTCGAGTCGGTTGGGGAGTCAGCGGGTGGGCTGAATTCTCGTCCAACTGCTTCAGCTAGCGGAATATCCGTACCCACATCACCAATATACGGATCCTCGGAGGGGTAATGGCGTCTGCCGGACGTATCGACTTGTGTCGCCAATGTGTTGACAGGCTGCTCGGCCCCTGAGGCCAGCATCAAAGGATTCGCGGCTGACCTTCTCGCCTCTCTCTGCTCAGTGGCTGCACATGCATGGTGGTGACCCGGATGGGGAGTAAACGGAGCCGGACTATTTGTTAGACTAGTCCTGTCAGCCTGTTGCCAACTCCGGTTATGCTCCCCATCCCCTGTGTCCGGGTCAACCTCAATGCCGGCATCGATTGCCCCCGCCTGGTGGGCCACCTGCTTCTGGGGTTCCGGACTTCCATCCGAACCGTATGGCTCATCGGCCTCTTGCATGACCATGAGGTTGCATTTACCACTCTTATTGGCTGGCGTCTGGGATGCTTTCTTTAGGTCAGTCTCCCGTTCTCCTTGTCTACTAGACCTCAAAACACGAGTGCCCAAGTTAGCACGAGGGACAGCAGCTTGGGTACCAGAAGACTCTGCCTCTGATTCGTAAACATCCGCCCAATTGATGCGGTGTGTTCGCCCAGTCCTTTTTGTGGTATTACCGCTCCTGGTGGTCCTTGTTGAGGTGGTTCGCTTTGCGGCCGTAGTGGATGACTCTGGCTGGTAGCCATCTGAGCTGTGTCCATGATCTCTACCGGCGGACCTGTCATCCGAGGCGTCCGGAGGGGGGCCCCGGTTATCACATAGAGCAAACCTGATCTCACCGGGAGGAGAAGTGCTATCCTCTGTATCATTCCTTCCATGGTAATAGAAGAGTAGGTTCATTGGTACTCTTGGCGGATTCAAAGACCACCATATGCGGACAAGTCGGGTATTTGTAATTCGGATCATTTCAGCAAGCGGTAGCGGCTCCTCTGGATCGTCCTGCAGCAGACGTGTACCCTGTCTTGGCTCACCAATAAGCATACGAAATCTGCCACCCGGTGCCATGGTTTTGTCTATGCCCACTAGCAGGTTCAGAAAGGTGGACTCAGTTAGCCTCATCCAGTAAACATGTCCACGACTTTGCCACTGGATCTTGTCCATCCCGACAGGAAGTGGGCTACTTGGGCGGACTACGGATGGCTTATGTATCAAGAGACAGACAGCCCGCAGACCGGTGAGACCTGCAGGAGCTGTATTAGCATATATGGTACATCTTTATTGCGTACGCTTGGGGATAACATACGATCATTTCTTGCGGGGGTGGGGTCTGCAACCGGAACAGCGGCAACGGGTGCTCTCAACATGTCTCTTAAGATACCCTGATGTTCTTTTGCTATGTCATTTAGCAAAAGCTCGAGGCATTCGGTAAAACGTTCGCCACGGGGGTTATTAGCCTGCCAGAGTCCCGACCTCTGGGTAACAGGCCGGAGGGTAAGAGCATGTGCCTGAATGGCCGCCGATTATCCGGCAGTACTCTGCTTCCACCCTGGGATCCTCCCTTGTTCTATCTTACATTTCATAGCATTTCGCCAGGCTTTATACTCAGGACTATATGTTCGTGGGTTGGGGAAGCTGCAAACGTGCTTACACCAGGTAACATGGCCTTCCTTTTTAAAGGACGCCGATTTTTCGAAAGTGAGACCAACCTTTGAGGCTGCCATTGTAATAGTGATTGGAGTAGGGGGTGGTTGATGGATCAGAAAGAGGCTGCTTTTTGGGGGGGTTTAAATGGTCCCTCAGCGGATGGAGGATGGCCGCTAGTAGATGCTGGTACTTTTGAGGATGCAGGATTATGGAAGATCCAAAAATAATAGAGTGGGCCTGGCGGACGGTAAAGGGAGTTCTGCGGATGGTAATGGCTGTGAAAAGGTTATTGGCTAGGGAAATGCAGATAGGTAATCTGAAATGAGCTCACGATACACTGGTGATACTGCAGAGGAGTGGCAGGTTGTGCTAAGGTTTGTGGGTCCTGTTAGGATGGGCTGGAGGATCGAGGACGTGATTGTGATTGGGGAAAGGATTATAGAGAGAAGATGGAAGGGGGGGAAGAGAGAGTGTATATAGGCCGCATGAGGACAGTTTTATTGGGGTTGGCAGGATTGTACCCTGTACAAACTTGAATATCTTGAAAAGTCACGTGACCCACCTACAATCACCAGAGGTTTCACATAAGGTTTTAAGCCGCAACGGAGCCACATGGGAGCCGTGACCCATGAGCCAAGACCCTCCCATACTCTCAACCAAGAACAGGTTTCATAAGTTAAACCCTGAATAACAGTTGGCAGCTTGAATGTCTGGACCTGTTCGTCACCCGACTAAACAAACTTGAAATATTCCCGATTTACCCCTTGAAAGAAACCTACCCTTCACTTTGAAAGACTGAGTCCGCTGCAGCCGCTGAGCCCATCCGCCAGACTACTTGAAAGAGAAACACCACACACGATGACCTCAAAGACAACAAAGTGTCCTTATTGCAAGCGACGTTATCCACAAGCCACTGCATACGAAAAACACCTTCAGACAATGCTTCTTGATATCGGTCTTTCCCTCAGCGCCATTGCGGACGCGGCTTCAATGGCACTTTGCTTCATGATGAACTTGAAAACCTGACCAACTCAGACTAAGAATCTGATTGCTGGCTCGAGATCCCAGAGTTCCATACAGCCAGTGGTGAGATAGATGATATGCAGAACGATTCAGACACGGAAGACGTTTCCCACCCAGCGGTCCGCGTGCGCCCTTTGGGTCAAGCAACTATTCCCGGTACCGGCAGACCACTTGGCGAAGTTGCTGGCTATACAGAGCTCAACAAGGCCATGACCGATGACCCTTGGAGCCCTTTCCCATCTGAAAACGACTTTAATTTGGTGAGCTAGTTTGGCCGGAGCAAGGTAGCCAAGTCGCAGATCGACGCGTAGTTTGCGGAAGGTTTAGGCGGTACTGATAGCAGATCATTCCGGTCCGCCTATACCTTGCAACAACACTATGACATACTTGACCCATTTCGTGAATACTTGGTATGGGCGGAAGCCAGTATTGATGATGGTCGACATGCAACAACTTTCTATTATCGAAATATTAACTGTGTCCGCTACCTGATCCGTCAGGTCACGTATAGCTCAGATATGGTTTACGCCCCTATTCGCAAATATGATTCAAGTGGGGAGCGATTATATTCACAGATGCATACGGCGGACTGGTGGTGGGATATGCAGGTATGAGATAGGTCCTGACAAGTTCTTGGAGTGGTGTTTCAAGTGCTAACTGCCCATTCCGTTCATTGGTAGAAAGCTTTGCCCGCCTAGTCCACAGTGGTGCCCATTATCGGATTGTCTGACCAGGCGCACCTTACCAATTTCTCCGGAGATAAGAAAGCCTGGCCAGTATACATGACGATCAGCAATATCCTTTCAAGGACAAGAAGCAGGCCTGGCAAGATGCCAATCCTGCTTCTGGCATTGCTTCCAGTACCGCCAAAGTTCACTGGCGAATCAGCTCGGGCCAACGAAGCCCAGCGGCAGACCAACGCGGATATGCTGCGGGCTGTCTTCGATCTTGTCCTGGCACCATTACAGCAGGTTCCCCGAGAAGGAATGGTAATGGATTGTGCAGACGGCAAAACACGCCTTTGTTTTCCCAATTTGTCAGCCTAGATCGCGGATCATGCTGAGCATGCAGCCTTGCAAGGAATAGGCAGCAAGTCATGCCCAAAGTGTGGGGTTCCATGGAAGGAGCTCAGTGGGGATCCGCGGCGGATGTATGAGACCCGCGACTACATGCTATATAGATAGAAAGCCTTGAGGCATGAGCTGGCAGAAGCGGCCGGCATTGCAAAATACTTTCAGCGGTTGGTGGTGAAAATAGGAAACAAGGTATTCACCGGACTAGACCAAGTAAGCCCTGCGGACCTACACAAGCCGGACCTCTGGCACAACATCTACCTTGGCTTATTCAAACATATGATGGAATGGGTGGAACGATTCCTGAAAAAGCATAAATGGTAGCAGGCGTTCGACGATGCTTGGAAAGAAATTCCTGCTTACCCCAGATTTAGGGTACCGAAAAAGGCCTATCGCTAAGTCACACAATGGCAAGGAAATGAGATGCGCAATCTGGTCGGTTGTATTTCAGCCGTATTGGCGTCCGCATTGCGAAATCCGCACAGTTCTCAGTATCAGGATTTCAAGAGTGCTTGGAAGTGTGTTTGCCCACAGGTGGACTTCAGTCTCATGGCTCAATATCGCAGTCATACACAAGACACACTTTCCTACATGGAAAGCTAACTGCAGATATTCCACCGGACAAAGGTCATTTTTCTTGAGTATCATACCTCGAAGGCTACCCGGGCTCAAGCAAATCGCCAGGATCAGGAGCTAAGGGAACTAATGGTAGATCAGCGTGCTAATGAAGTCTGCCATAGAACTGTTGCTAATGGCCGTCGGCTGGCTGATCAAGAGAGGGTTGAAAGGTCTGATCGGCGGGCAGATTTCATACGGCGTGAGAACCAATTCAACTTCATCAAGATGCACTACCTGACTCAGATGGCCTCCGACGTACGGCGTTTTGGATCCATATCGATGTATTCACATCAGCAAAAAAAAAGGTTACACCCGGACGCACCCCGTACTCCCTGTGCATCCGGCGGTCCAAGCGCAGTGAACGTAAACTCCCGTTCTGGGTGTTCGGTCTTTTATTGGGTGGTTGTGGGCCGCCCGAACGCACCAGACGCAACCAAGGACTCAGAAGGTACCAGACGCAGAGAGGTTCTCCAGACGCAAAAAGGTTCTCCGGACACAACCCGATAAGATACTAGAATAGTAGAAGTGCTCAGGTGTAACTGACTATCATCGGATACCTCCTTAGGCAACAACTCTACCTTCGAGTACTTTGAATGAGTTAGTGAAAACTGTGGAGAATATCCCAATTGTCCGGAAAGATCCAGCCAGTATTACTCAAGTTTACTTATTTGAGTCATTTAGATACTAAAAGAGGAAAATATTTATTAAAGATAGTCTAGAAAACAGTAGCACGCGGTAGCTAACAATTTTAAGTACTAGCCCGGAGAACTAAAGTACAAAAGTATGGATAACCCGTAAACAAGCGGTCGGACAGTGTCTGGACAGAGTGAGTTGGATTCCGCTCGGCGAGGGGAATTGAATGGTATAGCTCTCGAAGGGTCCACATAGCTACAGAGGTCAGGAGTGTGAAAAAGGCAGATACCTCAGCGGGCAGATGTCCGCCAGAGTCGGGAAGGGTCTCATTGGAGTCCGCTCGCCAAGGGGAATGGAATGGTATAGGTCTCGAAGCGTCCGCATGACAATAGAGGTCAGCATGATGAAAAAGGCAGATACCGCAGCGGGCAGATGTCCACCAGAGTCGGGAAGGGTCTCATTGGAGTCGGCTGGCCAAGGGTAATCGAATGGTATAGGTCCCGAAGCGTCCGCATGCCCGTAGCACTCAGTAGCCAACAATTTGAAAGTACTTGCCCAGGGAACTCAAGTACAAATGTATGCATAGCCATTGAGCCAGTGGTCAGAGAGCATCAGGACAGGGTGCGTTGGAATCCGCCGGTCGAGGGGAATCGCATGGTATAGGTTTCAAATCGTCCGCATGGCTATAGAGGTCAGCATGATGAAAAGGGCAGATACCTTAGCGGGCAGATGTCCGCCAGAGTCGGGAAGGGTCTCATTGAGGTCCGCTGGCCGAGGGGAATCGAATGGTATAGGCCTCAAAGTGTCCGCATGCCTGTAGCACCCAGTAGCCAACAATTTGAAAGTACTTGCCCGGGCAACTCAAGTACAATGATATGCATAGCCGTTCAGCCAGTGGTCGGACATCATCGGGACAGGCTGCGTTGGAATCCGCCGGACGAGGGGAATCGAATGGTATAGGTTTTACAGTGTCCGCATAGCTATAGAGGTCAGCAGGATGAAAAAGGCAGACACCTCTGGGGGCAGATGTCCTGCAGAGTTGGGAAGGGTCTCATTGGAGTGCGCTCACCGAAGGGAATCGAATGGTATAGGTCTCCAAGTGTCCGCATGCCTATAGCACCCAGAAGCCGCCAATTTGAACGTACTTGCCCGGGGAACTTGAGTCCAAAGGTTTGGATAACATTTCAACCAGCGGTCGGACAGCGTCGGGACAGGGTGCGTTGGAATCCGCTGGTCAAGGGGAAATCGGCTAGTATAGCCTTCGAAGCGTCCGCATGGCTGTAGAGGTTAGCAGGATGAAAAAGGCTGATATCGCCGGGGGCAGATGTCTGCCAGAGTTGAGAAGGGTCTCATTGGAGTCCGCTCGCCGATGGGAATCGAATGGTATAGGTCGCTAAGTGTCCGCATGCCTATAGCACCCAGTACCCGCCAATTTGAAAGTACTTGCCCAGGGAACTCAAGTACAAAGGTTGGGATAATATTTCCACCAGCGGTCGGACAGTGTCGGGACAGGGTGGGTTGGAATCCGCTGGTCAAGGGGAATCGACAGGTATGGGTTTCGAAGCGTCCGCATGGCTGTAGAGGTCAGCCTGATGAAAAGGGCTGATATCTCCGGGGACAGATGTCCACCAGAGTCGGGAAGGGTCTCAGTGGAGTCCGCTCGCTGAGGGGAATCGAATGGTATAGGTCTCTAAGTGTCCTCATGCCTATAGCACCCAGTACCCGCCAATTTGAAAGTACTTGCCCCGGGAACTCAATTACAAAGGTTTGGATAACATTTGAACCAGCGGTCGGACAGCGTCGGGACAGGGTGCGTTGGAATCCGCTGGTCGAGGGGAATCGAGTGGTATAGGCTTCGAAGCGTCCATATTGCTATAAAGGTCAGGAGGATGAAAAAGGCAGATATCTCAGGGGGCAGATGTCCGCCAGAGTCGGGACGGGTCTCATTGGAGTCCGCTCGCGAACCGGAATCGAATGGTATAGGTCTCGAAGCGTCCGCATGGCTATAGAGGTCAGCATGATGAAAAAGGCAGATACAGCAGCGGGCAGATGTCCGCCAGAGTTCGGAAGGGTCGCATTGGAGTCCCCTGGCCGAGGGGGATCGAATGATATAGGTCTCGAAGCGTCCTCATGGCTGTATAGGTCAGCAGGATGAAAAAGGTTGATATCTAAGGGGGCAGATGTCCGCCAGAATCGGGAAGGGTCTTATTGGAGTCCGCTCGCAGAGGGGAATCGAATGGTATAAGTCTCACAGCGTCCGCATGGCTAGAGAGGTCAGCAGGAAGAAAAGGCCAGATACCTCACCGGGCACTGGCCGTTGGCTGCTAGAGTCTGGCAGGGCCTCCTTGCCATCGGCTAGAGTCAGCAAGGGCCTTATTGAAATCCGCTCCCTTAGGAGTAATGAATAGTGTCAACCTGGATGCAAGAGCATTCCCCTCTCCGAAGGTTGATAATATTCAATAGTTCCACTGATTCGATCATGAAGCCTGATACGAGGTGGGAAGAACTTAGAAACCTTTTGCGAGAGTTGTTAGCAGTGATCAAATAAGGGGTATGCTTTGGGTCGTTACCGGGACAATAGATGCTTAGTCATCCTATGGTTAGATCCTTTTTCGTCTGAACAGCCTGTACCTGGTGATAAAGTAGTCCGTTGTATGTAGAGGCCATCAGGGGCACGGAGAGTTCCCCAATGCAGAGCCCTATGGGTCACTTACGTCGCGTTTCTTCTCGTGATTAGGGTGTGAAATGGACCATCCAGGTGCACTGGGCGGACAGGATTCGGGTTGTATTGCACCCAACAGACTGGGATGCAACGATTGTGCTGGGGCCATCTGAGGGCGGGCTGGGCGGAGAGGATGCTCTAGACGGAGTTCCTGCGTTCCGACGCAATGCCTATCCGTCTGGAGCACACGCTTTTTTTGCTGATGCAACCGAGATCAGTGCACTAGCACATAAGGATCAGAGTAAAGATGGCAACCGCAGGTCAAACCAGAATGAAGCCGCCCGACAGATCTTGTCGCACTATTGCCGCCAGCACACCCTATGAATAAGGTTGCAGACAATAGAAGCACTTTCGAAAGTTGAAGGTGTGATTGTGGTAGAAGAGAGTGGGATGGAAATGCCGACTGTTCCAAGTCGCAGGACTCCTCGCCGGGTGCCTAAAGGCCCTATGAAGAACACCAGCACGCTGACCGAATTATGCACAGCCCTCGATAGCCATTATTCCAACATAATGGAGGAGATACTGCGATTTATCAGGCAGACTGCTGCTGATGACTGGCCGTTGCCTGCGGACCCCGCAGAACTCGGGTTACTTCGTGTACAAAGATTTGCTCAGCTTGAAATCCCAGTGCCCGACTTTCAGGAAACTGACAGATTCCAGATCCACCGGGCCTGCTGCACTGGAACAAAGGCATTCCACCATGGTGGCTCTAGAAACGATTAGGTGTGGGTCCAGACTGGTAGGGAAGCGAACTATGGAGATTTACAGGGATGGGTGGTGGCTTGGTTGCTAGCACTTTTCAAGATAAAAAATATTCTAAGTGAGGCCGCAGCTGTCCATCGCCAGGCATTAGTTCGCATACTTGATCCGATCAATGGTGGCAGAAATCTCATTCTGAGCGGACATATTCGAGTCGGCAACCGGATCAGTGGTCGAGACATGCCAATAGTCAGTATAGAGGTAGTGATTGGACAGGCGCAGGTAATTCCTAGCAGGGAGAAGCAATGGAGTGTGAATCACAGGATTGATCTGACGACGTTTAATGAAATATATTAAATTATTCTATCCAATTATGTACGGTATTTATTGGGCTGAGTTGAAACTGGACACTTAAGGTGGCAGTGTGCGTATTGAGTGTCCGGCTTCAACTTGGCCGGGAGAGTACTACACTGTGAGCATTTAAGGGAATGTTTTAAATAGGTTGAATTGTTCTGCATGAATATACAGCGAAGTTGAAGCCGTACACTTAAGGTGGCAGTGCCCATATTTAGTGTCCGGCTTCAACTCGGCCGAGGGAGTACTACACCATCCGTGGGCGTTTAATATTTTAAATAAATTTAATTGAATAGCCGGCCAAGTTGAAGCCGGCGACTTAAGGCAGAGATTTCTATAGAAAGTGTCCGGCTTCAACTGGGCCACCTGAGTTCTGCGGATGATTAATGCAAAACTATGCTCTGCTGCGGGAAGGGACGCCAACCAAAGTAGGGGGTCTGCATGGCGGCCACGCCTGGCGTCTTGTGAACAGTAAGGGAATATATGGAAGTGACAGTAGGGTGCAGACTAAGACAAAAGCCACGTAGGATGGCAGCGGACGGAAGCGGATGGAAGCAGTCAGATCTAGGTCGCCAGTGGTGGGAGGGTAGCAGAGATGGTCGCCGGACGCGCGCAACGCCAAGGAGTAGGCAGGAGGCCAGTAGACAAGAGGATAAGGGAGCCGATACAAGGGGGAGGCACGAGGAGGGGGTGGGGCCGCAACAAGCGCGTTGGACGCTATGGAGGGAAAGTGGGGTGTCCGGGTGCACCAGATGCAAGAAATGAAAGGCAAAGAAGGCACAGGAGATCCGGGAGGAGCGGACACAAAGAGCAGACTCTATTCGTCCGCAAGCGGGCTCTGTCAGTTGGGAGAAAAAGGTTTTTTTGTTGATGTACTTTTACACCCGTACTTTACATACAATGTGGGCAAGTGACAGTGCAAGAAAATCCAACCATTATTGCCAAACTACGCCAGGATATGACCCTGGCCCACATCGGTGATTAAAAATCCCACACTCAATCTTAAGTTGAACTACTGGACTCGGGTACAACCCATCTTATATACGATCGGGTGTCTGTTCCAACGATTTTGTGGGTATCAGAAGGGAACCATTATCATTTTCACCAATAACAAACTACGCATGAAATGGACCCCCAATGGTCCTTTCCATTTCTGACCGTTCTCACACATTTCCAGCAAACAGAAGCAATGTAGCCGAACATCCAATCTTTTTCCTGAAGGCTCTATTTAGAGGAAACTATTCAACCCTCTAAATTCCCCTACTCGAATGCAGATTAAAGGGGTTTCTTTCAAAAATAAAAATATCAGTAATAGGTATCACTTAAAAAGATTTATGATATTAAATATGTTTGATTTAACGCTGCTCCCATGTACGAGGCTGGCAACAAAAATCACCGGTAGAAATCTAACATCGCAACCGCAACAAAATCACTTGTCATTATGCAAATATAACCCTTACTCCACCACGAAATGATCCTTAAAGTAAATGGCATACCCCGATGCGAACTAGAGTCCTCACTTTACTGGACACTGGATTATCTTAGTCCCAAATTTCACAACAGACTGGAGTTCCACAACAGACTATTTGCGATTGGAATCAGACTTGGACAAAGCAGCCTCACTGGCAACACCAGCATCCTAGGCGCCCTAAATGCTTTTCAGACTCGGACTCCGACATCCAAAGTCTAATCTGAAGTTCCCGAACCGGTTGGGACAGGTGACCACTCTGCTTGCAAAAGTTGGAGCAAGAAGTGGGGTTAAGTGCCTCTGCAACCATGATTAAGCGAGCTTTGCAGAAAAAGGGTTACTCCTGCTATAAGGCTTGTAAAAAGCCTTTTATCAGTCAAAAGAATCCACAGAACTGTAAAGCTTATGCATATGAACATATATCTAAACTAATTGAGTGGTAGCGAAAGCGTATGTTTTCCAATAAGTGTGTTTTTGATCTATCTCAAAGAGTGAGTATCTAGGTTACTCAACTTCCGACCGAGCGCTATCACAACCATTGCATGCAACACAATTTCCATAGTGGGTGTGCATCTCTTATAATATAGGAAGCTATCAGTTATGACTGGAAGTCGCCACTGGTCTTCCTTGATAGCACAGGTCCAACGGGGGTATTACCCTAGCGGGAATAGCTTGCATAATTATGCGCGAGGTATATGCCACCATAGGGGAGAGCATATATCCGAACCCAAGCTTCCTGAGTAGGGACTTCCCCGAGGCATCTGGGAGACTACTCAGGAACCACAAACAGTTCACGTTTCAAGATATGGCTAACTGATTGGAACCATGATTAGAGAATCAGGCCAATACTCTTACTAATGCATACGCATTATGCATTGATAGATGAATATCGGACTTGATCACTCCAGATTCATGATACTATTGGTATGTGGGTATTTAGACTGCATATTCCATTATAGTCTATCAGGACGAAGAGATCAAAGACTGACTACTGGTCGTGTGGGAACACCCTCAGAAGAAATAGCAGTCAGGAGATTCTCACAGTCAAGCTGGGCAAGATTCAGGGTCAAACAATGTTCGCACTTTGTTCTGACGAACTGAATCTCTAGAAAGATATGGTTCCGGAAGACTAAAGGTACATCAGCAAAAATTATTATATGCCTCCTGAGCGTCCAGTGCATCAGACCCTCAGGACACTCAGAATGTTAACCGTTACTCTGGACGCGACGTCGGCCAGACGTCACGTCCGGACACCATTCCCCATCTACCCCTCTGTCTTCGACGTCCACCACCACGCGCATCCGTCCAGATGCCCTCAGACCCTAAGCTCTGCCGCATCCCGACGACCTCCTTCCTGTGCCTCACTCGTCATGGCGGAATCCAACTCCACTCTAGCGTCTGGAAGACTATCCGGATGCCTAGTCTTCCGGATGCTACACAGCGATATTTGAACCCCCTCTGCATCAATTGCCATGTCTGGCTATAGGCTCCCAATGCCTTCCAAATAGCTCACATGTTCGTCGCGACGGCATCGTGATGGCTCACTTGCATGCTCTCGACGGCGTTGTGATCGCACACATATTCCAGACGCCATCTTGACGACATTGGGATAGCTCAGATGCATACTCCCGACGGCTTCGTGATAGCACACATATTCCAGACCCTGTCTTGACGACGTAGTGATAGCGCACATGAATACTGTCGATGGCGTCATGATAGCACACATATTCCAGACGCCGTCTCGCTCGCTCCACTATTCCTTCGTATTACAGAGTGCCATTCACAAAAGCTTCACGGCGCTGGTGCCCCTTGTATCGTGACTTTGAACCTCATCCGCATCTTCATATTCTATTATTACTAGTCTACTGCCATGACCAGGGTGTCCAGGACACCCTGGCCACGACGATTCTACATTTCTGAGCTGTCGCTCAGATATCGCTCAGAAATACACCCCAAATTGTCCTCATGGCTCCACAGATTGGCCAACCGAAATCTAATAGTTTACATTTCCTGCAAATCAAATTCCATAAACTCAACCGTTCACACATCGGCAAGTCTACAAAAAACCATTCTCTCCCACACCTGCCTCACTTTCATGCGAGTCGTCCAGGCGCAACGATAGCCGACTGGCGAAACCCGGGGTCGCTGGCCCCTCTTGCCCTAGTTCCAGCGTCAGCTCCGGTGAGTTAACTAGGCTCACCGGATCCGAATCTAGCATCTGAAGCGCCTGGGCCAACGATGCCTGGTTGTAGTCAAATGACAGTTCGCTCCCCTGGGATTCATCTTGACTCTGCGGGTAGTGCTCTAAACCCCCGGCGTGATTGTTGAGCGGTGTCTGTTCCCGCACAGCAGCCCCTCTTGGATTCCGGCTGGATAGCTGACGCCTGGATAGCTGACGCTCCAGTTCAGCATGAACTGCGTCATGATTGTCAGCAAAGCCTTCACAACTTTCCTGCATGATACGATGATTTTTTCTGGATCCTGTCTGTGATCGTCTCACGCAGATTCCGGAGCATGAGTTGCTGCGTTGGCCGTGGTACTGCCCGCCAGGTGTTCTTCTGCCGTAAGAAAAGGTCTTCCAAGATCGGTTAGTCATCAGAACAAAAACCAAGGACGGGGGGGACATTGAGGGTCTCCTACCTCCAACTGCGTCAGGCTTGAAGTCCGGAGGATCCTGATACACCCCAAGTCGATATGCGCGTAGTTGATGGCACAGGATTCCACAAGTGAGACACACCATCGTACCATTGACACGATTCATGAATTCTGGGTCTAGCATCACAAGCTTTCTCTTGCCATTGAAATACTTACCATAGATGGCGTCGGCAATCTGAGGCGCGAGGAACCGGAATGATATAGGCTGCATCCAGGTCATAGTCAGTCGTGATTGGAAATCCTGGTTGGGCGACGGGCGACGGGCGGATACACACCTCATACCCATTTGGGGGCACATGAACCTGTTATCCTCGAGAAGGTATTCGACTCTACAAGCGATGGCAGTGGGGTCGCACGGTAGTCCTTATAATTCCCGTAAACGATTTTTTATATAATGGACGAACTGTGCCCGCATGCCAGAGTGTTTTTGACGTATCTTTCGTAGTTAGTGCAGTACCCTTTATTGTTGTGACCTCTGACTTACAATGTCTATACTGTTCGACGACGGTTCAATATTTCCGGCATCCGCAATCACATCTTGTGCGCGACTCCAAACACTATGCACCTCAGACGTCAAAGCAACCTGGTTCGGGAGTGGGTTAACATAAAGGGTGTACTGAAGGATCAGATCCTTTGCAATGCCTAGTATTTCCCCCTGCACGCCTGTCACCGTGTTTCGCCGCAAATTAATTACATGCCGGACAGAGACAGTTCCTCTTGTACTCGGTTCGCCTGGTGGACTCGAGCTCCTGATCCCAGACGTTGTTGTTCTAGGGACGACAAGTGGGGACGAATACCGTGTTACGCTTGATGATGGGAATGTCGCCGGGGACAAGGGCCTACCCGGAGTTATGGTCACACGGGCCGCAGGCCTCCGTGAGACAATTGCGGCCTCCTGTGAACCAGAGTTGGTCGAAATTCGCACAGTCCTTGGGCGATTGTTTCCGTGTGTCTCCACCAATCTTGGCCCACGACGACGTCTAGGTGTTGTCTCATCCGCACCACCTAGGTTCGCTCCTTCAGGTTCGGTTTCCGGTTCAGTTTCGTCGCCCGGATGTGAAATCTGATACGCATCGCTGCTATCGTCGCTGAGGCGGAAGGGTTCCATATGCCCTTGTCCGTCAGCCTCCATCTCAGGTTCAGTATATGCTGTGGTCTGAATTGTGCTACTCCGGAGGCGCTTGGCCGGTCGTGCTAGAAGCTGTCTCGCGATTGGTGGTGGGGAAGAATTACGACCCGACGATTCAGCACTATTGGAGCTGCCGGATTCGGTCTGTTGTGTTACCGATCTGGAGAGCCTATCCGCTGGTACGACGTCGCGTCTATGCCCGTTCATATTGCCCCCTCGTGAAGTTGGCTGATTCGATCCCATGGAGTCGGGTAAGACGTAGCGCCTTCGCCGGCTCAGATTGCCCACTCGTGGAGTTGGCTGACTCGACCCGATGGAGTCGGGTATGATGTCGCGCTTGCGCCCGTTAAGATTGCCTACCCAGGGTGCTGGCTGGCTGCTGGAATTCGGATACATGTGGGATATAGGACGGGTAGCGAACGTTGGTAAAGATTGGAGCCAATCTGATAATTGGATGTGTCGAGTTTGGTGGAAGCGAGGAGTGAGTATTTTCCTTTCATCGAAGAGGACGTGTTAGGTCTTATACCTGTACGCTAGGATTTAGGGGTGTGGTAGGCTCACTTACTATCACTCGGTATGCAAGGGAGGCATGTGCCTACACAAAGGGGTTTAAACTTTCAAAACCATATCCGCGGTTAAGGAATTAGGACTCACAGGTCTATCGTGAGAAATAATAGACAAAATGAAGGTGTCGCTAACATCGCCGGACATCCAAAATCAAGCTGCGAGCAGCATCGGTTAGCGACGAGGGCTGTTCGCGAGACACTCACCACGCCAAAAGAGGATTAGGATCTACTCTCATCTCCCAGCGTCGAATCATCACCACCAACTGAAACTGTATTCAAGGGATACAGTACTGCCTTGTGAATAATCTGACGCAGGCGGTTGATGTCAGACCGGATATAACTATGCACAGACTATCACTCGGTATAACAGGGAAAGAATTGCCCATGATGGGTATTGGAATTATTGCCATCGTGGCTGCGCCCGCGACGCAGACAATCGCAACATTGGTAGGACACATTATACTGTCGTCAGAAGAGTTAGACAGGACGTCCGATGCAGGAGATTTCCCTACAAAATAAGGGTTTGAGATCGTGAAGCCTCGGGTTGGGCTTTGGAGCTGAAATTCAAGACCTCCATAGGACCCCACACACGGGGGTCGGGTGGCAGAAAAAAAGGCGAAACCACGGTGGGGTCAATATTGCTGGGCGAAAGCTAGCTACAAGCAGCATGGGCTGACGACGAGGTTGCCCGGAAAACACTCTACGCCAAAAGAGGAAGATCAGGAGTATCTACTCACATCTCCGAACGGCGAATCTGCTCCACTTAGCTCCTTAAAAACTTATAGAGAGGAAACAACCTTGTGGTTTACGCCGGACCGGACATCACTATGTATAGACTATCACTCGGTATGAGAGTGAAAGAATTGCCTACGATTTGTATTGGAATGATTGCCATCGGGGCGGCGCCCGCTACATGGACAATCATAACATTCATATGATACATCATACTGTCGTCGGGAGAACTACAAGGAACGCAGAGTCCGAAGGTGGAGATTATCCCTAAGAAATGGGGCTTTGGGATCGTGAATGTTCAAGTTGGCTTTGGAGCTGAAATCCATAGGACCCCACACGCAGGTGTCGGGCGTCGGAAAAAATAAGCCAACTGATGGTGGCGCAAATGTCGCCAGCTGGGCAAAAGCTAGCTGCAATCAGCATTGATTGACGACGAGGTTGCACGGAAAACACGCACCACGCCCAAAGAGGATTAGGAGTATCTACTCTCATCCCCGAACAGCGAATCAGGACCACTCAGCACCCTGAAATCTCTATGCAAGGAATACAACCTTGTGAATAATCTGACGCAGGCGGATCATGTCTACAAACGCGATGTGCACAAATACAGTAACTGGCAACGAGATTCTAAAAGTAGGGAATACCAGACGCCAAAGTAAGGGGGTACAAGGAATTGATGACTATTATACAGGGGATAGGAACACGAAAATGTAAAGAATATGAGAGGTCTAGGAAGTGTGTAGCTGACACGAAAAGGTAAGAGAATACGGGACGTCTTGGAAGCGTGTAGAATTTTTGGGGTGGCGTGAAAAAAATAATCGGGAAGTGGCAAGAACGTTCAAGTTCATGTTCT
>Ga0307513_10001327_pt1 | contig 35817 bp, 26 predicted proteins | sample 15_EM_MG_FD_202174 | JGI IMG/M metagenome (GOLD analysis project Ga0307513, IMG submission 202174) | Populus trichocarpa ectomycorrhiza microbial communities from riparian zone in the Pacific Northwest, United States - 15_EM | ecosystem: Host-associated > Plants > Roots > Unclassified | place... | reverse complement strand
GTTGTGTTTTTTTTTTTTCCCTTTGTTACTGCCATTCCACCCACAACCCAACCCCCCCCCCCCCCCCACCTCCCCCTCTCCCACAGGATTCGCCCTGCTTTCAACGCTGGAGGCCACGAGGCTTTGACTTTCATTCTAGGACGGCCCGTGTGTAAATCTGGCTACTTAAAGCCCACGAATTCCGCCCTCAAAGATGCCCATCAAGCTACAATTCGCTCTTGGGAACACAAATTCTGTGGCACCCAGTCCTTCACAAACACCTTAAAGGCATCCAGCTAATCTTTCCCAAACCCCAAAACTCTATATCTCCAGAAGACGACCACACCCCGGAAGATCGATACTAGCTCACTGGTCCGGCATTTGAACTCAGCTCGTTCACCACCATCTCCCCACGCACAGTTATCCATCTCTCGAATACATCTCCAAAATGAGCGGCTCCGGATTTTACAAGTTTCGGTGCAAAAATTGGTTGACGTACGATTGCAAGCAATGGGTTTGGGTGAACAACTCGGCTTGTGCAGAATGCGTGGTGTGTCTCTAGTTTACCCCCCGCCTCATTCTACCTTCCCCTCTTCCATGATTCCAAATGCCATATACCTCCGGGGTGATGGTCTTATTCCAAAAATCCGACTAACCAAGTGGTATGGTACAGGCAGCCGGCAGAGACTCCGACAGCGAATTCATGATCTTGTCGAATTTAGGAGATTGGTCTATGTCCTGCCGGAGCTTAGAGGACAATTCCCGGATGAACTAGTGATTTCTTCACTATGCCGTCGTGGTAGATATGGGTATCAAGGCGTGGGATACGCGGCTCAGGTTTATGAGCAGTGATTCTGCTGGGTGGCCAGCGTGCCGAGATTAGCTCTGCCTGTTGCCGCTCGATGTGTTCAAAGGAACCCTACATTCTCGGGTAGGGGTCAGGGAACTTTTTTCTTTGTTTTCTTCTATCCAATTCAACCCATTTCGTCTTATCTCTTTCCGGTTGATTTATCTTACTCCTTCTTTGTTTTGTTTTTTTGTCAGGGAGGTGTGGCGCAATTATGTCGTCAATTTTTCTGGTTTGGGTCCAAGTGTCTTTTGTGTTTTGTGATTTGGATGGGGGAGCTTGGGTTTTGTTTGCTTGCTTTGTACGAATAATGAGAAAGTTGCTGAATGAAAAATATTCTTGCAAACCTACTTGCCTATCACACACTTCGGCGACTATTAGGTGCTTTTTTGTACTTTTATTGTAGCTATTGAATTATGGTACTATACCAGTCGTGGATCTCATATTATGACTGAGGAAATACAACCCGGGTATCCAGACCCCCAATGTCTTCCGGTATCCCTCACCACTACCGTACTATCAGGTAAAATTGTGGCTATTCGATACTCTCATAGCCCGGGATAACAATGAAAATAACTGATACTATCAAAAACACATTCACGAGTGTCGTGCGGATTGGTTAGATTTCAAATCATGTTGACAGATAACGTCCAATAATGTCACGGGAGAGGTACCGGTACTGTATTATACTACCGAGCCAATGACATTCCAACACTACATCCTCCCGGTGCCAGCAGCCTCTTCTTTCCAAGCTGGTAAGTTAAACCCAAATTTCTTACAACTCAAAGGGTTAAAATCTACCAGTCTCCAGTTTTGAAACTTGGGCTGAAGCCGATTATTCCTCCCATCCTCAGGTACTGGTAGAATAAATTCTTTTGATTGAGAAGGCTTGGGAAGGACGTCACGCACGGGCCTAAAATGTACCTGCGTTACCTGCTACTCATCAGGCCTCATAATCTTGGCGTAAGCAACACAATCTGAGACATATATGGAAAGAGCTCATGGCGGAGGCATTACGGATATACCTGTGCTGCACGAGTACAGTACTCGAGTACGGTATTGCCGGGGCTCGCTTGGGGCTCAAGTGACCGGAGAGCGGGGCTGGCAGGAACGGACTGTGTTCGAGTCCAGCTGAGAAATAAAGAAAGAACTGGATCGCAAGAGGGAATATTTTCTTTTGGCATCAAAGATGGAATTTAGTTCCCAGTACTACAAGTTACAGGCATATAGAACCCGAACATTTGAGTCCGAATTTTGTGTGGGCGGTCAGACACGCATAGACAATTTGCCATACAAATTCCTCATCCCCGTGTTCGGGTTCTTTATGCCTGTAACTTGTACTAGCAATCCGGCTTCTTGTGCTATAGGATGTGCTTATTTACCCCGCTGAGCTCTCCCCAGATAAATGTCTAAAAACATTGCAAGGCGCCAGCCACCCACGGGATATCGTACAGGCACCTACCAAGGCCCTGGTGCCTTAGAAGACCTGACATGCGGCTATCTGCATCACCTAGGCTTCAGGGTCCTTCCTAGTACGGGACAGAGATTCCAAGTGAACCGGGACGGGATAAACAGTCCATAGGATTAATAACTATCCTTATCGTCTTGCATTAGTGTAATGACAGAATACCCCCATCGACATGGGAATTAAGAATCTGTTTTCGCTGCACTCAACCGCCAGTGCAGCTATGTGCAAGGAAGTATCAAGTTGATAGCCGGTAAGTATCGTATGGGTCATATTTGCGGATCAGAATCCCACTCCAGGCCAGTCAGATGATCGAATTCTAGTCCCATAATTCAAAGAAGGTGGGTTATCTGGCACACTACCCACCCTTGGACTCACACATACCGTGCGAACAACAATTGCATTAAAATTGAAGATAATGGGAAACATCCGAGTTGGCTATCAAATGCAAGACGGACCAACCCCCCTAACACTGTAAAGGGAGGAATCTCCGAGATATATCTCGTATGTGAAGATGTGGAGTGGCAGGAATCGGGACAAGGCCCTCACGGCCCGGAAACTGAACAAAAATTGTGGGAGGGAGAGAGATTCCTTTACAGTACGGTAGTCCCGCTGCCTCTAGTAAGAGAAAGCAAATACGAGAAATAAATAAAGCAAAAATTTAATGAAAATGTAGGGCTGCAAGGGCGACAGGGCCTGCAGTCAAAAGGTTCTCCCTTGTCTAGACCCCAGATAAAAAATTCTCCGGAATCCTGGTTCTTAGGACGCATTATAAGCCGGCAAATTACTCGGGAGAGGGGGAAAGTATAGGGACTTACAGGGAATTTGGATGGTAGTGCAGAGTGGGGAATCACCCAGACCTCCAAGGAAAAGAATCGATTATTACGAGATACTGCTTCAGGGTGTAGGATCTGGATTAAAAACCCTTACGGAAATAACCAACTAGATCCTTATTCTCTAAGTAAAGCAATTACCCACAGCTAACCGGTTATCCCAATACTTTACCCCTGCTCTGGGTACTACCATAACCCAAGCAACCGCTATCAGCACTCCCACCGACCACCACCATCGCTAAACTACAAAAATCTATGGGTTCTCCGAAATTCCAAGAACCACTACTCCCAAATTTCGAAACCTACCGGCACTCTCGCTATTACCACCCCCTTACGCTTCCTACAGCTCCTGCCCCCTATCGTACCTCCACTATCCATACCCATTCCTATCCAATCCAAACTTACATTGCCAACTTGGGCTATCCCTACAGTATCTATCTATATTCATATCCATATCAGTACCCAGAGCAACATCCCTCACCAACCCATAGATATGTGACCATTTGAGGAGAGCTCGAATCGGCCAACCCGCTATCAGAAACCCTTTCGGGGTAGCAGCCGAATTTCATGCCCACTTCTAAGATTAATTATGTGAATAGATGCCAGGATGAAATAAGATCGATTGTATGAACCTCCATCCTGGATTCATTACTAAAGAAGCAACCTTTCTTTGCTCCAATCTTTCTTCACCTCGTTTCCCCTGGCTTCTCGACCTACATATCTGTTCTCCCATGGTTAGAGTAATGGGCTCAAGGTTCCCTAAATCTTCCCCCAAAAGAGGTTCTTCGCAAGTTGTCTCCCTAAACGTGAGGAATTACCACCTTAATCCAATCCCAGGGCATTTGACCTCTTGTGGCTGCTCCCCGACTTTTCAGTTTTGGTACTGTGTATGCCCTGGCCCCTCTTCAGTTATCATACGCCTCGCGTGGGTTCCTGGAATGTTTGTGCTTTTTGGTTATAGCATGATGACTATGATATTTTACTCATTCCTTTTGAATTGGGGCTGTCTGAAACTTCCTTTGTAACGGGGTCCCCTAGGTCATACTTTAGGGCTCTTGCGGCGGATTTTTTTTCTGTATCCATGAACAAATCTAGGGACTTAGATGAAAAACCAGTTGCATATCGCCGACTACGAATGAGCCATGGCGAGGATTACAAAAAAGACCTGCCTTCTGGAAAACTTACTATCTCTGATGGGTGAATATAGATTATCGGGAATCCCTTCTCTATTACGAATTGAGGCAAAGCCTGGCCGTGATTTCCTAAAAGGAGCCCGTGACACTTGGGCATCCAGCATGTTTTGTGGCTTTCTAGAGAGATCTTGGGCAGCCCGGTTATAAGTAATAGATGAAGGGTTTTCCGCTAGCACGGGCGATACAACCATGTTGTAGAGAGATATGCACTCGTCCCAGGAAAGCAGTACCGAACATTGTGGATACTTGTATAACCTGTTTGTGCGCACAGATACACACTAATGCTTAGCATACCGGTATATCTCTAATCCCTGTGTGTTCGGGTACTTATTGCCTGACACGAAGACCCCGCCAAACCCCCGGAACCCCCACCCCGGCAAGTCCCCCCCCCTAAAAAAGAAACTCTTATGCAAGGGAGATCATTCGCTTAACTTGGCTAGTTCATTAGACCTGTCATTGGGGCTTGGCGGATGAGACGCCTATGATATTGGCCTGGTACCCACTGGATACCCAGTTCAAACCCCTCAAGGCACAGCCTCTACCACCAGATCCGCGAGTCGTTCGGTCGGCCATTGCCTACGCGCAATGTCTTTTGCGTGAGAGTCTGGGGTAAGGAGGAGGAGCCCGGGCAAAAGGGTATCATACAAGTCTACAATGCAATGGATTTCTGGCTCGTGTCATTGGATTTCCCAGCGCCGGGACCAAAGGGGAAACCACCATTGCTTAGCAGGGATTCCGACGAGCTTCGACACCTTAGTAAGGAAGGCATAAGGAAATACACCTGAACGGATAATTTTATAAAGTGTAAAATGCTCGGGCTCTCAGCCGTGTTACATTCTCACTGGGCTTTCTCGCGGGTCAAAAGCGGCTGGCATCCAAGACCGCCCGAGCTCCGACTTTTTTGGCTCTGGGTAAGTATTTCCGTCTCACAATTTTCGGGAAGTAGCCCTCACCACTCTACCTGCAAAGCACCGGCATCCAAGCTAAGCGATAACGTTTGAAATGTTTCTACAAGCATCCGGTCCCCCGCAGTAGCTCCAGTGGGAAATTGACTATCACGCCCCACGTTCGATCATAACCTTAGTCAGTATTGACAGAGTCCAGTCTAAAATTCCTCTAAGATAGCGTGTTGAGGGCGGCCCAGGTCGGCCAAGCGAGAGCAACTTTATCATGTCTGACAGAAGAGGGACCCCTCGCAGGCATCTAGCCCATGTAACCCTAGGGGGTTGCTTTCCTGAACCGTGTGCTCGAGGACCTCCGCGCACTTCGCACAGTGTCTCTCCAGTATGCCTCCGACAGTAAGTAATTAACCTCGCATTTGGGGAGAAAGTTTGGATTGAGTGGGTTTCGAAGTTCATCAAATGTGCTTAGGCTGATTTATGATTTGAGCACAAGTATGGGATGTGATCTGCTCTACGAACCCACACTTCTACTATCCTATCCACTCATGTTTCCGCTCCTTACTCACAAGCAGGCCTTCTATTGTTCGCACACAACTGCTACGCACCGTTCATGCATGCGCTAATAGCAACTCCATTAAATGGAAAAGCTGCGGTACGATGTCGTACACTGTCCGTGAAACTGCCCGCATCAAGGGTTATCCCCGTTGGGGAGGCATAGTCAGTGCACAAGGCTATTCGATATGCTGGATGGGTATTGCTCTTCAACAGTCCGGGGGTTGAAAGTCCATCCACGTCAAAGCCTTGTGCTATGCTGCTAGGGAAGCAGAAAAGAGGAGAGGTGGCGACCTCGTAAATCCAGACCTTTGCCCCAAAGGAAGCATCCCCTGAGAATGTAGTAATCGAAATCCACAAGTACGGTTTCACAGCATACGAAAAGATACAGGATTAACGCCACAATACTAAGGCTTGCAGGGCAACGGCCGACGGGGCTTTCGAGGGCTATGGGCAACTAGACCCCAGGGACCACTCACCACGTCCGATCCCGGAGCAGTCCCCACTATTTCACGGGGTACTGCTCTCTGGGCTCTCATCTGCTGGTGTTGCTGGCTGGAGCATAGTTGAGTCTTATTGGATGGTGAAGAAATAAAGATCCGCATCCTAGCTCGATCAATTATCAAAATAGTCTGGTGATTTGTACCCGACGAACCAACAATGCACCTCAACAAGTCCTGAGCCAAAGCAGCCCCACGTTCTCAAACGAAGGCTTCCTTCTTAACATTCCAGCGAGAGAATTCTTTATTGCGGAGCCATATGATCAGTAGCAGAGGCACAGTAAGCGCGAGTAACTTCCCCATCCCAGGAACATGGCGGAGTATTATACTGGCATGTGATTTTTTGAATAGTCAAAAAAAGCAGTTTGTCAGAAGCTGGTAACCAGCAAATACTTGGGTTGCCACAAAGGGGAGCTTCAGGCTTCGCCAGAAAACCCTGATCCACTGCGACCACTCCCGAGCACCAGGCTGAACATTGCAAACTTACCCGACCACACGGAATTTTCGCGCATTTAGGGACCTCACCTAAAGTGCAAGGACCAGGGTGGGTCGGGGCATCATGCATCACTCGGTCAATTCACTTATGCGGCGGGGGATGTTTCTCCAAGCTACCGGAACAAGATGTGTGAGAAGACATGCACAAACACTCGTATTTTTTTTCTTATCGCACGTGCCACTACCACCTACTTCCTGACCCCCCGCCCTTCCGGAGCATCTCTCGGAGGCTCGTTTACTTTCTGGGTGTGTGCGTTAAAAACGGCCCGATTCTTGGCACCTAATCGAGAACTTTTAAAATTTGTGCCTTGTCATATCCGAAAACCTCCGTGCCACACACAAAATGCTCTGCGGCACAACCCGCTGTTAGAAAAGTGACGGCAGATGAAGATCTTCGCAATCTTACGATCACTCTTGTGGCGCACTTTGACTTTCGTGCTTGCCCGCTCGAAGTGGTTATCCTTTCTTAAATCCTGTTTACCTAACAACTTTTGCTCGGCGAGAGGTGCTGAACGGACGGCGTGTACACAATAGCGTGTTTTATAGGTACGGTATAACACCCATCAGGTGATCCCAATACCGGAGCCCATAAGAGTTGCATCCCCGAAGAATAAACAAATAAATGATAATAAAAAAAGAAAGTATGCAGGGTAATGTCGGTCTTGAACTTCTACCGTATTTTCTCGCGTTATACGGTTTTTTGCCAAGACCGGTTTTTGCCCAAGATTGGGCACACAACCCTTGCAGACGATCACTCAGCCGCATTGTTGTAGACTCCTAAAACCCACACCTTGGTTACTATGCTGGCTGGGGGAATTTGAGGGCCCATTTCAGACTCCAGGCACCGGCTTGGCAAAAAACCGTAAAACACGAGAAAATACGGTATTCTTTGAACGAATTCGGAGGCTTCCCGCCCCTTACCGCCCGCAATGCAAGTTTGCACGCGGCAAGAGAGATCGAGCAACCTTACCCTCACAGAAAAGAAGGGAGAAAAAAAGAAAGAAGGGGCTAATTCGGGGAAGCGGAGCTGGAGGAAAATTAGCTGAGCAATTTGACTTGGATTGCGGGAGAGGGGCCGCTGAGGGGGGAAGACCAGACCAACTGCGACATTGCATTGTCTGTCGTGAGTCACTGCAGTCTTCCCAATAGCGGTGGACTGTATTAAACAAAAACGGCCCTCGAGATATATAGGTAAATCGAGACGGAACTCTAAAAAACTATATGATAGCTATCCCTGTGCGGAACCCGGTTAGCCGAAATCGTCTCAGACATCGTCTTATGCAGCCGTCGAGTGACATCGCATGAGCACATCTCAATCTCAGGTCTCGGAAAAACACTAGAACAGGGCCGTGAGACAACGATTTCCCGGCCAAGGACGGACACTCAATGGTTTATGATTGAGCTATTAAAATGCAGGCCGGGGAGCGCACTAACAGCGGAAAAGATGTTGGTTCCCTCCTGCTACAATGTGAGATCAGCTCGGTGTACCGCGATCAACGTCTGAAACAACTTTCCCCGAGACTACTGGTTGAGGATACAAAGGTACGTGCTCTTGCGGGTTGCTAAAGGCTTCACAGCCCGGGTGACTTTGCTGCATGTCTTGAAGCGGTTCCGTGACACTAAACTGTTGGCTGTCCTTGCAAAATCAGGTCATACCGTAGTGGTTCCTAGAGCTAGAACCACCCAATGGTCTTATTTTCTTTTGACAGCTCTCGAGACATCTAGAAGTTTTGCCTCTCTTAGAGATGCTCTACCTGTGGGGCCTTTCGCAAATTACAATTAACTACTCGTAGCGAAATGGGCCGAAATATGGCTTTTACGTTCTTTCGATGTAGGCAGAGAAAAATCTAGTATTCCCATGTACACAGCTATCGAAACCACTTTCCCCAAGTATAATCAATCATCCCAACAATATATATACAAAGGATAATGGCATAGTGGTTGAGAGCGCACGTCTGGGAGATTGAAAAAGGAATATGAGAATCATCCCCCCTGTTTGATTGTGGTGGTTCGAGTGATCTGCGAATCGACCTTCTACGCGCCACCTGTTTTAGATTGTGATGGATTGTGATGGTTGCTCTTTTTGCTCCTAGCGCGGACTGGCCACAACAGTCAAGTGCTCACCCCCCAGCACATTTTCCTGCTCCTCTATTAACGATCAAATTCGATCATGGTGGCTTATCGTCACATGCATTTACAGTTCCTTGAAGCTGATTCTCCTCTGTTGGGCAAGGCGTAGCGATGGATAATAAAACATGATGTGTCCGTTCTAGAACACTTTAATGAGATGAACTTTAGCTCCTAGTCAGAAATGATGCTTACGTGGTAATCGGAACTAAGATTTGCCTCTCCTTCGATGTCTTGCTCTCTCTAACATTCTGAGTTGTGGTTCCGCCTGCCCCAGTCAGCCTTGAGTATGGAGAATGTGAGATTGGAGATGTGCTGGTAATATTGCAACACACCATATCTGGGATGGGAAGCAGAGTTGGTGGCCGTGGAACCACACACCACCATGTGGAGCAAATGAGAAGCTACTTCAAACCTCACTGCTCGGCCTGTGAAGAACATTGATATCGAGGTTAAGCACTAGAGTGCGCTCTTAGGCGCGGGTGGCGCCTGGGCTGAAAATCCATTTTGGATCCTTCGTCAGTGGAGCAATGAAACACGCGCGAAATTTTTTAATAACATTGTTGGAGGTTGTTGGGCTGTTTAAACCCACATAGATATGGCAATGGTTGGGCTAAACCGTTTTCAAGCAACTTGAGAACACAGAAAAAGAATGAGCAACAGAACCTCACTGGTGCAAAGCCTAAAGTTGTGACTCGCTCTACTATTTTTTTTTCCTGAACAAGGAGAGTTTTTGCCATCTTGGGCCATCTTCCCAGAACGGACCTCGGGCTATTTATGGCCGGTGGCGAAGTTTTGTGACTGAATATTTCACGTATCATAGGAACGCCCACTGATGCTGGACCCGGGTGTCGACGACTACGAGGCGGTAACATAAAAGTGAATGGAAGAGCAGCCGGAGTCTTTACTCGTCCTCGCATAGCGAAACTAGATGCCGTCGGGAACTGGCTGCTTCCGTTTCGGCTTTTTCGCTTGCTGAATGGTTATTTTGAGAGAATCATGTAGTATCACTTGATGGTCTAGACCAGCGTCTTAGGGGGTTTAATATGAAGGGTACAGGGGTTAGGGGTCCGAGTTTAATAAAATATACAATTCCGAAACTCTTGTTCTCCCATCCCCTCTGCTCCACTGGGCTAGGCTTCTCTGCTTCTGGTAGGGGTTGGGGACAGTAATGAAATAATACATAGGAAAGAAATGTGGAAAAGCGGTTCGAACTTTGAATGGGATATCGAAATGATCGAGAAATTCATTCTAGCCTATTATAGTGATTGGTATGTTAATTTCCCAAGAACGGCCAGGTTACAGGCAGTCAAAGGGTAAGTCGTGCGCAATACTATGGCAAGCCTTGGCAGCTTTGGAGCTTGTTTTTGGTCCGGGTAACCAGGCCCTTCTGTTAATGGCAGGATTTCCATTGATTCATCTTTCTCCTCCCAGTACCTCCTTTATGGAGCAATTAACAACCACAGGTCAAGCAGGTACCAAGTTATGATATAAAAGCCTTTGAATACGGGTCATAGTGACAGACTAGTAATCCTGTAGGTCCTTAAGCCTACTTGTAGAGGTACCAGAAGGGAGAAGCTACAGAGTGCTTCCGACTTTTGTCCTTGGCCGGTTGTAATCATGAGAAATCACTCAGGTTTCCTAATTTGTGCTAGTTTCAGCACGGATTCCCTACCGGTTCTGGATGTGCGCCCGACTTAAACTATTTGTGCTTCGACAAATGTCTAGTAACAGTTTTGCCAAGGAAATTTGACAGTAATTAACATTTCCGGGACCTTCCCTGGTCCCACAGAAATTTTGACCTACTTCTAAGCCCCAACATCTCCATGAAAACTTGAGATACTGCCATTTCCTCTTTAATAATAACCAGAGGATCCACTATATCACTTGATAGAGTCATAATACTAATAGGGGCTGTGGTTGAAAATCCTTTGGTGGTTGAGGACGGACGGTATTTTCTTTTCCAAGTACTCCGGCTACAGATGCCCCTCGCCATATAATATCTAGGAATCTCCTGCTATCCAACCAAGCGAAAGAGTAAACCGCTTTGTGGCGCTTGCTTTTCTCGCAAATCCCTAGCTATGCGGCCTGGTGTCGTGCAGTGCCACTGTTTACTAAAAGGTTTTTGGGTTGGTGTCATTATGTGCAGGCGTTGATGGCTAATTAGCTCCAAGACCTCGCTTATGGTGACGACCCCCTTGTCGTCGGCGAGTGATTGATCATGAGGCCCGCTCCGAAAACCCTCGCTGTGCAAGTTTAACTTGTTTGCGTAGACCTTCTCATTCAACATGTAGGATGCACCACGCGTTTTAGGTATGTTATCCCGCAGTTTGCATCTTATCCCCAGCATATTAGCTGGAGAGGCAGCGCACAGGCCTAAGACTGTGTAGATGGAGTGCCTCGTGGGAAAGGGCGCACAGCGTGGAGAATGGCGGTTGGACAGAGATAGGTTTTTAGTCAAAAGTGTGCGTAGTTAACCCTTGTCTGATTGGTATGAACTCGTGATACCACCGCAATGGGGGGATTAGCTTGGAGTCTGGACTTTTCTCTTTTTTCTACTTCCCTTGGTCCTTCTTGCCTGACTAGGGTGAAGCCTGTAGTCCGAACCGGGTAGAACCATGTGAGGAAATCCCCTTCACGTGTTCACTGAAACACCCCGGCGCATCCCGGGGCCTGTGAGTGTACTGTGCTCGAGCACGGCAGGAGGTAGGCTGAGGCGGGGACTCTGAATTCGTGATCACCAATCCCTAGATTAGCAAAGCGCATGAGATGTGTCCGTAGGTGTTGGAGCTCGGCTTGTATGCTTCTCACAGATGGCTCTCAGAGGGGGTGACGAACGGTGATTGGGGTTTTTACGACTGCAGAAGTGGCTGGTAGAGAATCATGCTAGGGATTTAGCGACGAATCGCCGGGCGACCGGGTCGATGACTGAGCATGCCCTCCATCTCTAACCCTCCATCTCTAGCCCCAACCACTACACCTCTAGGGGGGCCGGAAGCTGCCCGAGGCAATTTGAAGTTAGAACCACACCAGCCCAGCACCTATAGAGGAATTCACGGATAGGTGGAGAGTGATCCGCGTCCACTTGAGGGTTGGCACAAGGAGATGGGCGGTGAGCTGCCCGACACCAGCAAGTCGCATATTCTATTACCTCAACTTGTTATATTTCGGCGGTAGAATGCTTTAAAAGTCCCCGGACAGTTCAACGGGGTGCGATCATTCATGATCACATGATTGGGTGAAATAGGTGTACTAGTACGTTCAGCTTACGAGTTCACTCGTCAGACATAGAGCCAGAGAGAGCCTTTTATACTTCCACGTTGGTGACTTTTAGTGTGGGGGTATCGGGATATAGCGTACCCAGCGATGGCTTCGGTTGGAGTACCAATCCTGGCCCATCGCAATGCGTCACACTTCAACCTCTGGTTAGTGGTTGAGACAGGAACCTTCGACACGAGTGATGGGATATGATCATTGGGCGAGGTTTTGGGTAGATCCCTGAAATTGCCTTCCACAGGGGGTTCAGACCGGAAAACAGAATATGGTTGGGAAAGACCGTAGAAGTCCAGGACCCTATTGGAGAGAAAATGAGCAAGGTTCCTGGCTGTTGGACTTGGCTCCAGTAATTTTGGGAAAGCTGGGGAGATTGCCTCCTGCCTTTATCGTCACCAGCCCGAGTCATCTCTTTCTTTTAGGCCCATTTTTCTGGGGTTATACTCCTATCGGGTCTTGTATGGGAACGGTGTGCTAGAGAGCCTAAAGCTTGCTGAAGTGTTACAGACATTAAAACGATGCCGAAGTGCAAGACTAACTTAATGATTAAACTCTCTATCTCACAGACTTAGAACCCGAGCCTCAGGAAAGGTTTTGGCTGATGAAATGCTCGCGCCGTATAATGATTGACCCCGTGGCGCAACTTTTGACCGTTTTTTTCGTTAACAGTTAGAACCTTGGCTTATAGTGGTCGCAACGAAGTGTTTGATGAAATTATTGTGGTACTAGGCATAGCTGGCCGCTTCAAGTATGAGGTCAGATATATTTTCTAACCCCTCCCTAACCTAAATCTATATACGGTTTTCACAGGTTAGTGTCTGCGATTATTTGAGGTGCCTTTCATATATCGCCACTTGTCTATGGATACTGGATCGCATAGTTTGTCACTCGATGTTTTGACGAGCTACCGAGGCTGGATTCGTGCATCGCCTTTACTAACCTTCGGGCCTAGTTTAAATTTATGTCCTCATATATGGAGGTCAGTTTTTCGAGGGGATAGTACGGCGGGCCTAGATAGGGTCGGGTGGGGTGTAGTGATAGCGGCCTAGGATAAGACAGGAACTACCCGGTGCAGGGGTGGTGCTCACGGACAGTAACCTGTGGGACGTGCCCCGTGAAGATATAGCCTTTCGGTTACTAGAGCCTGGAAATCAAATATCCTGGAGCAATTCGGGTTTATTCTGGTCCGCTAGCGACAATGGACATAGACACGGATCCGGCGGGGTGGTTCCGTGAGGTGTTTTATTAGTCAAGGTATGATACCGTGAAGCCCTAGGCTCTGTGAGAGTCAGAGCGGCGCCCTGAACGCTTATGATACCAGCTAATATTCCTCCAGGCCAACAACAGTGCGATGCCTTCGGACCTTGTCCAGGTGGCTGTCTACGTGCGCCCCTATGGACGAGAAATGAGAGCATGAAATAAAGCATCAACAAAGGGGTTCTCCTCCTCCCTCCTGCTTCTTCTTTTCCGCTGGAAAACTAATCGCTTGGTCACAGTTGAGTCCAACGGGGTGAGGTAGATAGGGCCAAAGCACCAGACACGACAACGAATCCGAGGAAATACCCAGAGGTGCTACAAATAGTTAACGTTGTCCGTATAGATGAAAAGGGTGGATGTGCATCTTCAAGGACACGCTGGGATCTCATGACTGTACCATGGTCAATTGAGCAGTAAAAACAAACAGCACATTTGCGATTTGGACCATTCTCGGGTCGTTCTAGCCCATTCTAACATTCGCAATCGGATCCTGAGCTAGCCAAAGAAAAAGTCAAGCCAAGGAAAGACAGTTCAATGCGCAGGGGAAACAGAGGAATAGGGGGATGAATTAAGTGATAAAAGAATTTTACAATGCTATCTTCCCCAAAGGCCTTCCTCCACCACCGTTCGGCATTCCGCTTCAACATCGCTTCCAACTTTCCATCGCCTCAAGATCACCCCGTGCTCCTCACAAATATCTTGTGCTCGCTCCCATCGCCTTCTCCATAGCCCTTCCTTCTTGCTTAGGAGGGTCTCTTGTGGCTGGATAGGAGAGGGGGATCTTTGATGCTCAAGAGCGGTTGCTGTTCGACGAGGCAACAATGGCGGTGGCGGTGTGGTTGATGGTGTCCGTGGGGCCTTGATATATGTAGTAGGCGGCGAGGAAGGGGAAAAGGAGCTTCTTGGTGCCCCTCGGAGCTCACGGGGCTTTGGAGGGCGAGGTGGAGGTGCCCTATGGCCGTTGATAGAGGCTGGAGACTCAGAGCGGGGAATCGGGGGTGGATCATTGAACCCAAGTAAGTCACCCTCCGGTACCGAAGAGGTAGCTGTTCTTCTTCTTGGAAGAGGGGGCGGAGGTGGGGGCTTTTCCGGGTGGGTTTTGTTCTCGGCCGGGGGCTCCGGCCTGGCGCCCCCGGAACCGTTGGCGTCGAAGAAGCCTTTTCCTTCATCGGCACTCGTGACATCCCGGATGAAAACACCGAGCACTTTCCCAGGGAACTTCTGGACGGCCTCTGTGTAAACCTCTAGGTCAGCCTCCCCCGAATCGCCAACAAGCACCCATTTTCGGTTTGGGAAGTCGCGGATAACTCTCTCCACGGTGACTTTCTTCCGTTCGGCAGCAGGTTCAAAAATACCCTGTAGCATTCCCGAGTATTGCTTTAGGTGCATACTCCCTGGTGGCAGGCCAGCTTCTTGGAAAAACTCCTTGAGAACGGGGTACAGTTGCCAAGGGCTGTTGGAAATGTAGTGGAAGTTGGCGTTATAGGGTTCCTCTGCAAGCTTCGAATACCAGCCCGCGACACCTTGAATAGTGAGACTAGGTAGTGGAGCCGTAAATGTATTACGAAATATTTCACGAGCGCCCATCGAAACAGCAGAGTGCTTTACTGTGTCGTCAATATCGGAGATGACAGAAAAGCCCTCCGCGCGGTGAAGTACAATTGTTTCATTGGCGGAGAGGGTCTCTGATGCAAGGACCCTAACATGAGTGGGCATGAAAGGAAGTGCTACCCGGGTGAAGAAATGGCCGGCATCGGATGTTCGGAGGGTACGAGATTGTGACATTTTAGAATTATAGAAGAAGATAGTGACTGGCATCGAAGCGATGGGACGATGCATGAATGGAGCCAATCGGGACATCAGGGCATCATGTGCCACACTAGTATCTAGCTGAGCTTCAGCTTGTGTATTTGAGGGAGATAGGTTTGCGCCGAGGGTAGGTGCTGATTCGGTGCGTTGGAGATCTACTAGTGGTTCAGCGCTTGAGCTCGCTGCTCGGGTTGTACCTTTAGTCTCTATAGATGTAGTAGCCTTACTTGTAGCCTCTGCTTCCGGGGGTGGGGTCCCAGCTGCTTGGGGAGCCTGCGCAGGAAGACCGCATAGCTGCCGGGCAACCCATATCAGATAGCGGTTTTTTCTGCTTAATGGACCAGAGTGGGGAGAAAAAAGCCATCCACGAACATCGACATCGACAACATTATCATCCTTTTCGGCAGCTTGCTCTTCGCCCCACCAATCCTCTTCTCTCCCTGAGTTCATCTGAAAGGATGGCTTCCCCTGCGGACCTGGCGGCCGCTCTCTAGCATAACATGGGAATAGGACTAACTCTTCATCGCCACTTTTCATAACATCTATATCGGGCCAATCCCCTTGCTCCCCCGAACTGTCCACATACTCCTTTTCCAGCTCCACAGACCTATTCGTATACCCTGCTGTGTAGTTCTGTCTCAGCTCGTTTGCGGTCTTCAGAAAATCGGTAATTCTTTTCCGGCGCCCTCCTCCCTTTTCTCGCCCGCCATCCTCCGGGGGATCTGGAAGCCCAGTGATTGATCTATAATAGCTCCCCCAGCTATTTCCAGCTCTTTCTTGAGATTGCATGGTCCCAGAGGCACACCGTGGAGCTAACCTTGTTTTTGGAGTGGTCCCCTTCCCAATAGCCTGCCCTTTTCGCGCGGAGCGCCCCCTCTTAGCGAATAGTTGGCGAAGGCTGGCGCGGCCAACAGGGGAGCCCCGACGTCGAAAGCTCGAGGCAGCAGCGATAAGCTTGTAGATGCGGTTTTGTAATCGAACTCGGATGCCGGGGTACAAGAAAAAGGTGAGAAGGGAGAGGGATGAGCGAATGCGCAACCGTAGAGAGCGGAGATGGCGGAATGACCGATGAGGAGCCAGCGCGATTGATACTTTCGGAAGCCTTGGGTCGTAGATGCTTTCTCAGGTCAGTGATTCAAGGCCAATGTGGAATGTGGATGAGGTCATCCATGTGCGGCTCCGGAGAGCAGGTCTGGGTCGGGATGTTACCCGGCTTGGAGAAGCCAGGTTTGATGATTTATTGTGGAACTTCTTGAAAAATGTTTATTATTATAATACAATATATCCTCTTCCTTTCTTTGCGCACCTATCCCACCTTCCTACACACAACTTAAGGACCAAGCTGCTATAACATCGAATGTCTGATAGCCGGTAGTTATCTGTTCAATTTCTATGCCTATCTGAGTCAGAATAATTAATGCCCAAGTGGCATAGCTCAAAATCTGGATTTGAGCAGGGAATACGGTAGGGTTAAGAGCAATGTGATGTTAGCTTACTTATTCCACTGTTATTTAGCTATCAACCTTCCTGCACCGGTTATGCAAACTTATTCTTCCATCTAGGCCTACTTTTGGCTTACTGATGCTTGTGTCCTTAGCGTAGGCTCTCTAATATTCAGGTCTTGTCGATAGTAGGGTGTTCTGGATTCGTAGGGCTAATTTGCTATACCAACTCTTCTCTACGAAGAGGGCCAATGTCTAGGGTTGAAGTTTATAGGCTAGGTTAGTGTTTACTTAAATCCGATTTCTACCAAGGGGAGGAATGCTTAGAGCCCTGTTTGGGGGGAACGGAAAGCGGGTCGACCTTTCCGTTCCCCTTACAAAGTGACCATTCCCTTTTGTTTCAAAACTGTCGCTTTGTATTGGGGAACAGAATCGACCCGCCTTCCGTCCCACCAAACAGGCTCTTATGCTTTGGGTAGCAAGTCACATGCTAAGCTTACTTGTTTCTAATAATATTATGCCTACGAGAAAGTAGGTGCATGACAAAAGGGTACGAATCTATTTCTAGGGATGTGGGCAGGTCTGCTGTGACGGGTGGATTGTGGGATGGAGTCTGCCCTTCAAGGGTTCCAAAATGCGCCAGAATCGCCCTACACTACAAGGCGTTTGCGTGTTATATATATCTCGTAATTTTTCGGTTGCGGCTGTACTAAAGAGCTTGCCCGCTTGCCCGCTTGCCCGCACTCGTAGTCAGTTTGAAGGCACAGTGCTGTATAGTATTATTAAATCTAGGCCAAGACATAGCAAAAATTGTTGTTCCCGATCAGACACAAAAAAATATACAGACGCAGTGCCCCCAGATCAACTATCGTCATCAATCCCCTCCCTAAAGCAATCCCTCCCCTCAACCTCCACAAGGTCATCAGCCTCCTCTCTCCACCGAATTCCCTCCTTCGCCCACCTCCACCGACAATAAGCCCTCAACTCCTTATCCTTCGGCACAACCCTCCTCCACTCATCCCTATCCCCATTCCCTCTGAACTCGTCGCAGCAGAAAATCCTCCAGCTATCTAACGCATATGCGCCCACACCAGGCAAATGTCCGATTTCCCATCGGTACTTTTGCTCAACGCCCCATTTAGGCCCATCGTGCTCTGGTAGTGGGAATGGTATTGTATCCCGGGCTGGGTAGTTGTATTTTACCGTGCCCTGGAATGGAATTGGGGGGTGGGTAATCCAGGTGCTTGCGAGGGAGACTAGGCGTGCTGCGCGAATGTTATGGAGGCCTAAGGGTTGGAGGAGGGCAGCCAATTCCGGGAGGGATGCCTCCGAGAGTTTTTCAGGAGTAGGCCAAGTTTGCAGGCATTGCCAGAGGAATGGTTTTGCGACGGCTGTGGTGCATTAGTACCGGTATCTGATGGGGAGGTTCTGGAGGGCTAAGGATTATACATCCGCGAGTCCGGTTTAGGAATATTGTGGAGACTATGAGATGGAACTGCGGCTGTTTTAGTCCCGCCATGACACAACCGCACAGGAGCAGGGAAGAAAACGAACTGGATTATGTGCCAGCTCCTCCTGTACTATTCCGAACCTTTCGGCCGTAAGTGGCGGCCATGCTCGTCCAGATACCCCCGCTGGAATCCTTTTGCTCTTCCTTCCCTCAATCTTCTCAGCGGTTTTCTTCCTTACTTTCTTGTCTACCCCCTTCGGCTTTCTGGGCGTCACTGCCGTGGTCGATATAATTGATGTTGTGGTGCCTTCTCCAAGCTCAAGCGTCTCAATTTGAAGTCTAAGGCTTCTTCGCACTATGGTGCACCCTTTGGCATCCTCCTCTTCCTTGATCGCGACCGATGATTCGTCCATAGAGACTCCGTCACCGAGTCCAATTTCTGCCAGTCTTCCGCGCTCCCTGGTTGAGGTTTTGATACCATTGCTTCTCTCTGTGAAATTTGCTGGCGCGGTGCTGGGAACGTTTCCTATATCAGCAAGAGCCTTTCGATTTTTAGTCTTTAGGGCCATTAGAAGTTTTTCGATCGCGAGGCCTAGGTTAGATGTTCCGCCACTGTAGGGTTCGGGATAGGTTTGCAATCAAGGGACCACGGGTCTCCTGCAGAGCGGAAGCGACTCTTTGACGCAAAAGAGGCCCTTGTTGTGGAAATGCCAAGCATTGGGTTCGCAGGGCGGCTGGACGCGGCTTGGGCGCGCTGCGTCTAAGAACCCAATGCTGCCACAAGCCTGAAGGAACGATACAGGTATGATACAGTCTCTACTGGGGGCACGACGAAACTGGGCGGGTGACGAATAGGGATTAATTACAAGTGATCTTTTGTAACCTAACCTTGACGAATCCACTTCTCCCCATGAAGCACCCCTTGTTCGTCACCCGCCCAGTTTCGTCGTGCCCCTAGTAGTGACTGTATGTGACTACAGTAATGTTCGGGGCGCTCCAAAACTCGAAAGACATACCGTATACGGCTCTGCGTAATATCCCTCACGGCTTCCTTTTGAGACAAATAACCTGGATACCTCCAACACGCTGGCCAGTATGAGATATCGACGGAGCAGGAGAATCTATCGAAATTCTGAGGTTGTAGGCCGGCTTGCAGCATCCCGGTTACTCGGAACTTTGTCTAAATTCCTAGGACCTTTGAGGGGCGATGGATTTCATTGCCAAATTAGCTTTTGTGGTGGCTTCTAGTTGCACCGTCCAGTATCTAGACTGGGGGTTAGCTACCGGTACTGTCCCAACTACGGCCAATGGCAGGTCCTGAAATGTGCTCACGTAATCTATTTTAAGGGCTATGATTAGTTGCCCAACAATAGCTTGCAGTTATCAAACTCACTTCCCCGTTAGTATTCCTAGCCACTAGAGAGGACGAGTACCCTAGTAGGAGCAGTTATCTTATTTGACCTCTTAAAAGCATACGATCCTCCTTTGGAATTGTTTGGTTTGGTTCTAAGAGTTTGCTTTTACTAAGGTCCGTTGCTCTCCCCCGAGATTCGTCATCTCGATTTGTGGGAAGAGGCAAGGTACTGGTATTAGCTTAAACCCCCCGCAGTACTCAAGTAAAGGCAGGTACCGTGCTAGCGGGGAAGGAGCGCGATGTCAGTAGGGGGGCATGGGTAGCTGATCTGGAAGGTGCTTCCCGAAGAGTATAATACGGAGCTTTCCGAAGGCCTTTTCACCTCGTTGCGATCAACGGAGTACCGTATGTTCTCGAGCCTAAGGCAAAGTGTTGAAGCTTGGAGAATATCCAGTAAAACCCTATTGAGCTCGTAGTTTCCCTCAATACCAACTGAGAGAGGGTGCCTTGGGTTCTAAGACGAATCGGGAGGCCAATGTTTTGCCAGGGAAAGCAGTGAGGGTAGCGGGACTACCAATGGTTCGAGATCTTATAGACCAGCACGGGTGATTTCGCTTCGCTCAATAATGATTGAGTAAACTGACGGAATAATAAACCAAGGATCGGTTCCTTAGATGTGTTAGAGAATCATACGGAGATGATGCTGGAAAGTGTTTTCTTTTTAGGGAGTTTTGGAGTAATCTAATTGTCTGGATGTGTGAGATTCGGTAGGACATGACAGATTTTTCCTCTGGTATTGGTGGCAGCCTAGGAACATACCTACGCTTGGGTCGGGATTAAGTGTATGCAAGCTCCGACCGAACACTCACCGATTAGAACAAGCTCCATATGAATAGAAAACTGCAGGATCCGTCAAACTACTTTATTCGGGTCTCCCTGACCCCCGAAGGCCTCTTCTTGGTCTTACAGCCTTTGGAGACATTGTCGCAGTGTTGGCGTTCGCTGGGATTTGTTGTTGTTTACAGGTTTGATCACTCCCTAGGTACTCATCCCTGGGAGTGGGACCAAAAACTGGGGGTATGTTTCGTATGAGCACTCAGATAGACACAGATATTTTGCCATGTATTTTTTTTGATTCCTATTTGGGGACACTTATGGTGGGGGACGAGTATTGTTAGGGGATCTTCCGGGCTAAGGCGCTCTTTTGGCAATGGCAATTTATTTGGGCCACGGTTTTTAGATGCCTGGCAGATAGTACAGTATCTGCTTGACCTGAGGCAAGTGGTCTTGGTGGCACAGGCCAACATGTAAAAGCGGCCATGTATGTAGACCACACAGGCAAGGAAAAGCAGCTAGGGTCGAGGAAGTTTCTATCGATGAAAACTATGAAACAGAAGAGGGGAAAGAAAGAGGAAATTCCGAATCTCCCGGATGCGAGTACAGTTCGCCCCCCGTCTTCCGCCCTTTTGGTGCCCTAGCGAAGTAAACGATTTGACCTCGGAATAGGTATTGGCCAATGGCATCCTCCACCATATCACTCCCAGAATTCCTATAGCAGTGTGCGCTAGAAAATACCTCGGGCGCACAGTGCCAGTAGTAGCTACTGAACTGATCTTCCATGCAATCATAGGGAATCACTCGTGCTTCAATCAGTAGGGGTCTGTAGGTAACCAGGCTGTTAGGATTGCGATTTGTCAGAGAACACCAATGGTGGAGGCCTATCAAATAGTTCTTATTGGATCCGAAGCATGAGAGAAGGATCCGTTAATTAGAAGAAAAGAAACAAAGTAAGGAGGCACTGTATAGAAAAGCAAACATAAGGCAATGACTGAAGTGCAGGAATGCATAAGCACCTCTTATGCATTCCTACACTAAGGGAACGGAACATAGCACAGAATAACAACGAGCAGGTATAGACGACAACAAACAATCAGGGAGAGTAACTCTTGGTTTATACAAGTTACAGGCATATAGAACCCGAACACTTGAGTCCGAATTTTTATGGGGGGTCAGATACGCATAGATAATTTATGATATCATACAAAAGAATAGTTACCTCCGGGATACTAGCCATGGAATTCGGGGAACATTTGTCCTCTGACAAAGAAAGTGAACGTTTTGGAGGCAGAGCAGAGATATTCACCGGAACCCCCTTGTTCCCGGTTCTATCAATATCATGAGGGAGTATCATACTATAATTGGATACCGATGTCCTATTTTGCCAAAGATAAAGTATCAGGCGCCTGAACTGTCTATTTTCTGAGGAAGCAGTTAAAAGATCAGGAAGAAAAAGTATTATCGGCCAGTTCCTATGGTCTAATGGCTTACGAGACTGGTCGGCTAATTTGAAACAGGGACCATCATGAGTTCGAATCCGGGGGGCAGTGGAGTAGTCAAGCATTAAAAAAAAGCTCGGCGAACCACTTTTTTGCTGGGGGGTAGGTCTAGGGTTGGTAATGCCCTTGGGTCAATTCGGGCCAAATGTTGCGGTGGGACTGCTGGCTAGTGTTCGGGTACTATATGCCCGTAGCTTGTATTATAACATAGAAGCTAAAACACCTGGGGGAGGGGCTCGAGCTATCATTACCCAACCACCATAGGCAAAAACTTCATGGAAAAGTTGAAAAAGTAATCTACTATAGTGACGTCTGCTCAGAAAAGTGTGGGGTCTTTACCTTCCCTTCTCCTTGCGTAGCGAGGAGCAGAACACCCTTTCCCTCAAGGTACGCTCCGGACCAGAGTTTTTGTGTCGGAAAGATATATTGCGACACACCTTACCCAGTTTATGTGCTCACAGCTCATGTGAACTCCAGACAAAACCCTGGGATAGATATATATTATACTTCAGACGCGCTAAATTTTATTCAAAAGATTTCCAGGACTACTCAAGAGATCTGTGGAAATATGTCTGCTCAAGCCCTGCAGTTTTGGTGTGTCTTGGCCTCTGTCTAGACGTGAAACGACCCCTATTGAATTTGCGGTGAAAATCATATCGTGAAGACTCCAACCCAGGAGCCCAAGTCCAGACTATCCATGACTGAACAGAGCTCGGGGGACAAAAGGCTCCATCAGATATAGTCGGATCTCTATTACTCACTTATCCTTCCATTAATACTTGTATAAGTTAACAAAAGATCAAGAGCACGCCTTCTGAAATCATTCCCCCTTCCGCATAGCTTCCCCTCAAACCGGCGTAATGGTAACATCATCAACAAACATCTCATTATAACCGTTTCCGCAATTCCCCTGACAAACGATCTTAACCATAACACTCACCTTTCCGCCGTCTCCAGAGTCGAAGTTTCCAGTACCGGCGACCCAGCCGGTGTTGTTGGTATCAGGGCTAACAATGGCCTTCTGACCATCAACATAGAACGTCGCAGCGCACTCACTGCTCTGAACTGGCCTCTTGGTCCACACTTTCAATGTGTACTTTGTCGATGGGCAGAGGGTGACGAATTGGTTTGCCGTTGCCCAGTGTCCATCTTTGCTCACGCGCGCGCGGTAGACATGCGTGCCAGAGTGGGCGGAGGAGGAGGTGGTGGAGTAGTTGTCCGATATGGAATTATGTCCGTCGGAGTCGTAATCCCAGACCCCGGATTGCTCCCACGAGGGGTTTTGGATCGGGGAGCTGGGGGTACGGGTTGGGTTGGGCTTTTTGGTTGTGGTTGAGGAAGTTGGGCCACAGTTCGAGATGGTCATGCGGACGGTGGTGGTGGTTGTGCTTACCGACGGGCTCTTGGTTGCTGTCACGGTTGTCGGGTATGGGTAATTGAGGGTTGTGGTGATTGTTACTGCATTTGGGTTCTCTGTCACGATAACGGTCGTTCGCGATACCTGGGTTGTGGTAATAGTGAGAGGGCCAGAGGTCTCGGTGACCGTGATGGGCTTGTCTACTTGGGTTGTCTGAGTCACGGCAGACGGGGCAGTGGTTTCAGTGACAGTGATTGGTTTATTAACCTGAGTTGTCTGAGTGATGGTAGAGGGCGCAGCGGTTTCAGTCACGGTGACAGGCTATCAACTTGAGTGGTCTAGGTGACGGTAGATGGTGCTGCGGTCTCTGTAACCGTAACCGGCCTATCAACATGGGTTGTTTGAGTGACAGTTGATGGAGCCGCAGTCTCTGGGACAGTAATCGGATTATCTACCTGCGTGGTGCGTGTAATAGTTGAAGGTGCAAGAGTCTCGGTTCGGTGGCAGTGGTAGGCACATCATTAGTGAGAGTGATGGTATAATATTATAGACAGTTGTATCACAGGTGACAGTATTAGTAACAGTAAGGGTAGTTGGAACAGTGACGGGATTATCAACTGCTACAGGGTCCGTGACCGTGACCGTGGCCGCAACACAAGTTGAGGTATCTGTTGCCGTGGTAGTTGGTTCTGTGGTAGAACAACCGCCCGCCGGCTTTCTCTTATACAACAAACCCCTGAAGCAAAACTATTAGCAGTTATTAAATCATCTGGATGAAGGTATATACTTAGACTGTCCTCCACAGAGCTGACCCGCATTGCCAGCACAGGAAAGTCTGCAGCCAGTCCCCTCACCAGTGAACTGGGTCGCGGCAGGATTCACTGTATTCCCGCACCAACACTCGCTCCTGAACTCGACAAGAGCATAATCGAAAGCACTTTTCCACAGTGAGCGACTTGTCGGAATTAACATATTGAAGGATTCGGCCAGTCGAAGGCTCGTCGTAGCAGCCCTCAAGCCCCCATTCGCAATTACCCGGATATAAGGTCCCATTGCTGGGGGGAGCTTGGGTACGTCTGTAAACTGGTAGCTCTGGAGCTGCGGAAGCCAACGCGAAAAGGCCCAAAACGAACAGGTAGAGCATGACGACGATAATATTCGCTACTTGCGATCGAATCAAAATGAATGAATGGCCTGGTTTAATAAGCTACAAGCTAGTGAAGAGCCCGTTGGGCGGTCAGCGAGAGGCCTATATATACATACCCCAACAACGGTACTGTACCTAAGATTGTGCTTACACAGGAAACTTCGAATGAGAAATTCCGTTTAAAAATGCTTTCCCCCCTTTTCTCCATGTGCTTGCTATGGCTGCTGTGGCGTGGGATCTCCACTACAAGCACAATACAATAACACAAGGCGGGCTTAGCTTTAACCAATCCCGCCGGGGCTCTATCATATGGCAACCCGGGAAACACAGAACAATTCGAAAGAGAAAGAGGCTATGCTGATTCTTTACTGCACATGTGGTATAACAGAGTCAAGTGAGATGACAGATGCAAGCTCCTGGGTGGATGAGCTTCGTTTAGGTATGATGAATGGCTTCAGTGGGAAAAGAACAAAGCCAACTATCTCAATGGGGTAGCGGGTACACCCGCAGTGAAGCTAAGGCTACATGTTTTGAGTTTTAGGTTTCACAGAAAACTTAAAATGATCATAAGGATTAACCCATGGGCTCTAGATCCACATGTCAACCAGAAGAAAAAGGTGCGATGTGGGGTGTACAGTATCAATACGGGTGATCTCGCGCCTCCCGGTTCACAGATTAGCGGCCGGGAGTGGGTTTTTGGCAGTAGGATGGGAGCTTGGAGACGACGCCAAGAGCTGGCATACCAGTAATACCAGCTGCAAAATTTGGCTAGGGGGGGACGGGGAAGTACGTGTCACTGCTCAGACTTATACAGTACTTGTGTAGGATTGGGCTAGAAGAAGAGATAGTGGAGAAATCATCCGCTCAAGGTTCAAATCCAACACTACAGAAAGCGAATCAAGACCCTAATACTGAGTGACTTGCGAAGATAAGCTCAGAGACCTATAATCGTGGCACCGATTGAATTCATGACCCAGGGTCCTGGGCAGTACTTGGGGCTGGGGGGGGGGATCTCCCATGAGCAAGGACTGGACCTTTCAAAGTATTTCGAGAACCCCTGACAGGTTGAGCCCTATCCTAAAATAATACACCTTGAATCTTAGAAAAATGGGTTATCAACTGACCATCACGGCAAGGGCTTAGAAGCAATGCAGAGCATTAGGAAAAAGTGTAACACAAAATCTGTTTGACTGCCATATCCTGCGCCAACTTATACAATAGATTCCTACGAACAAAGAAGGGCAAGTGGGTTATACACAATCCTCCGACTTTGTTATTGTTCGGCCACACTCCTCCGGGGCGCGTCTCTGGCTACTGGGCGCTCCACTAGACAAACAGCCTCAAGGAACTATTCGTCAAGCCCTCAGAACCTTGAGAGTCTTGCGAGAACTAGTATCTACGATCGGCGACTTAAGCTTTAGACACCCTTCGGTTCTCTTAGCTAGTCGCTATATCATGGCTTAGCACTCACCAACGGAAACTCGGGTTGAGGCCCTTGTGATGTGAATCGCAGGTCAATACCGGTATATTATATCATATATCGGGGGTTGAATCGTATCACATAATAAGCTTTACAAGGGTAGGGAATGGGCTAGTTACGGTAGCTTTAAAAACGCGGATGAACTTAGCCCTCACCCTACTGATGTTCCTGTGAGCCCGCAGTTGCGGAGAAACAAACACTCCTGGCTTCCTGAGCCCTCATGAAGTCACCAACCCTCTTGGAGACAGGTGGATGTGTTCTTTTTTATAAAATGTTGGGATTTTTCTCACTGGAAAATAGGCCAGTTTTCTGCTTCGACCAAGACCCGCCAACACCAAAAACAAAGAGCTTCTAGCCTTTTCTCAAAATCCAACTTATGTGCTCTAGCAAACCCTTGCATTTCTGTCACCCTCCCCCTATTGTTCCGGCCGGAGCACAAAAGGTATTCATGTTTCCCTAATTAACTTTACTGCCGGGGCTACCCAGACAACACTCACGTTCGGCTCTGTCCCCAGATTTATGGTCAGTATTTCGTATCAGTTCATCATTCGTAGACCCGGGCAGATGTGGGAATTTATAAGAACGCTCATGTTATCGGTGGCTTCTCGCGGCACTTTGGCAATAGCAATCACGCTCTGGAAGGTAGTTGTTGTGTGCATTACATGGAGAAACGGTGAATTAAACAGCGCCATGTCAAATACTTTTGCTTTTACTTTTAGAAGACTGGGCGGCCTCGGGGCGCATACATCGTCTGAAAAATGCCTTCATCAATTCCGCACCAGCCGCCCTATTCCTTCGCATGATACTCAAGACATCAAGAGACTCGGATAGACTTGGCTTATGGTTTCTGTATCCCATTGCTCCTGTGACTCTTTTTCGGACCCCTCTGTATCCACCCTTGCAGATCCCCTTCTGGAGCTCGGCTTGTTATTCTCGATGTGCCTGTAAAAGTCAGTCACATCCTGGAGTAAGAGGAATCACATACTGAAAAACTCCCGAGATAATTCTGGAATGGTGCTCTATGGCGCCCCTGGTGGGGATACTGCGTCCTTGGGGTACTCTTAATTCAGTTTCCGGCAGTGAACGTAGATACCGGTTCACCTGGGAGAGATATTTGATAGCCGTCTGGTTTGATATGATCTCCTCAGGCATTGGGTCGCCCGCTCCGGTCTCGACATCATTCAGGTTAATGCCATCGGGTCCGTGCTCGAGTACTCCAGCCGCAACAGCCTCATCAATAAGTCTAACCGCATCAGGAACCGTTCCTTCCGAAGGAAGACTCTCGTCCAATTGCCAAAACAGGCGAAATGCTTCCCCGTGTGTATGGGGCATGATTTGACGGACACAGCGGCCACACCACGATTCTTGAGCATGGATATAGCGCTCGGGTTTGAATTCCTCAGCGACTTCCTCGCGCATAAGATCTTGACATATTCCAGAGGCCTGCCAACAACGAAGGATTGTACGAGGGGGTATGGCTTGCCACGCGGAGGCGATTATACCGATGCATTCGAGGTGGGTGAGCTTACTACGGTCTGCACCTGTCAATGTACGATGGAGCGCCAGTGCTTGAACATACATCCGTCGGTAGGTTGCCTTGAAACAAGCTATGATGCCTTGGTCTAACGGCTGTAAGCTCATTGGAAGATTTGATGGGAGGAATATCAGAGTAATGTTCGTTAGCACCGGGGGCGGAGGTCCTTTGTAGAAGTGGGGAGGCTGAGTGGGAGGAGGGTAAGAAGGAGAAGTTTGGCATAGGAGGACAGCGTGTCGCTTTTCCGCCCGTATTTCCGTGTCGAAGGTACGGAGAAAGTCGTACCACAATCCAGTATACCAGGGCCTCTGGCTGTATCTATAGATTACTGGAAGGTTTGCTGGGTTGACCTTTTCTTGACTGAATGACAATGGAGTGGCGACTCTATTGACTACAAGCACCCGCCGTTTCTCCGATCCATCAGCGTTCACACAGAGAAAAACGGTAACTCTCCTTCTATCGGGGACGGTTTCCGGGAGCCTGGTGAGTTCGAGCCTGAGGTCGCTGCAATTGAAGCGGTCCCTTGGAGCAAACTTCTCTAATTGCATGGTCATGCCCATCTGATGGCCAGGAATCTCGGCTGGATCGACGAGGTCTTTATTCTTTTTTTTGAGAACAACGTTGTGCCTTTGCTTGAATCCTTGTAGCCAACCCGAGCTCATGTCAAAACTCTCGTAATTTTCCTTGCATCCGGGCAGCTCCGTAAGGCGTTTCTGAATTATTTTCCCTTGCTCGCGGATAGCGTCGTCGTTGATGTAAACGTGTTCCGCGGCGGCTGCATCGATCCAACTGACGAGAAAGTATTCAAACAGAGGAAACATGGCAGATCGGCCTTTAACTTTGTTCGCATCGGTCCCTACAAGAATGTCAACTAAATAGTCAAACCAGCCGATGTTGTCTGATGAATTTATTTTTCTGTCCGGGTAAAAATCTGGTGATACTACGCACCTTCGGGTGGTCCATGCTTCACCCTTTCCTCCCATCCCTTCAAGTGATCCGAGATACTTGAAATAGGCAAAGGCCTCCCGTCTGGTCTCCTCGGACAGGCGGGAAGCTCCGCAAACTCGCCAAGCTTCATGGTAGGATTTTGAGCCCTCAGCAAACATAGCTCCCATTTCTGAATGGGGGTGAGTCCCTTTCTCCTTCCTGGGGCTGGAGGCATCTTTGAGTGATGAATTGAGTTTGGGAAGAGAAGAGGTGAAGAAGAAACAGAGTATTGTTCAAGTCGGTTACGGGAAGGGTTTGTTATGGCTTTGAACTTAAAGAACCCCCGCATTCGCTCGCTATACCGGATTCAATCGACCTAATGTCTTGGCGAGCCCTTGTGCCAAAGCGGGCCCTATCAGCCACACAAACTGCGCTGCCACCGTGGCTTTTTGTTACTCATTGTTTACCCCGGCTTGGGCCTCTGTTGACCTACAGGAACGCACAAAAGCATTGTCCCACGCTCGAGCTAGTCATCAGCTAATGAAAGACTAACCTGTGAAAAGCGTGTTATGCACTAAGTTATCTGTACTCCAGGTCACCGGTAGATGCAATACGGGGGATTTCGCAGCGGAAGTGGATAATGAAAGAGGCAGGGGCCCCAAGGGAGCTACCCAACCGGTCATGATAATTGTGAGGCCCAGATCCTCGCGGTGGGTCGGTAGAAGTGGCTTAGACACTGTCACCACAACGGATGTAAACGTCAAGACGGATTCCCACAATATGTTACATTCTACAGTGATAAAATATTATATAACCGGAGCTCTAGAGATGGGCCCATTCTTGACAAGGTGTGTCGCTTTCCTACCCTGGAAAATAGTGATGGTGAAGGATAATGTGGTGTCAAAATCTCCGTGGAGCCCCCTCGCGAGGCCTCTCTTATAGTAGCACTGCGGGCAATCGTGGATGCTCCTGTAAAGTTCTAGTTTCTTTAACTATGATACCTAAAAACTGTGCATATTTCCTGTCCGACAGTCTGACTAAGCCCCATGCCCTTATGTGGCTCAAATGAAATAGCGATTGGGCAGCCATACTTTTTTGGGGTTTATTTTTTTACTGGCTGTGCAAAGTTAAACATTATCTAAAACGCGTCTTTTTAATCTATAAGTATCGCCCTATGTGACGGGATCAAACTGTTGGGAATCGTGGCTTCCCCGGATCCGACCTAATGATCTGATGGTACACATTCAGTGTTTGGAGGCCGATGAGAACTTCACAGGTATGCCTTGCTAAGGAAATGGTCTGCTTGGCATTGGATGAATTCTCCGGTGCGACTGCTGAATTCATGAAGTATATTAGTCCTCCGGTCCCGTAGGAAATAGAAAGAAGGCACATCGGTTTTTGAACCTTCGGGTCAAGATATCTTACACCACAAACATTAGAAAAAAAACGCGAGTGACAATCCATGGAAAGGCCCCAATTCTCTTGGAAATTGCAATGCGGGCACTTTAGAGTCGGAGACATGGAGCAACGCCTCACCGGTCTTGCTGAGCAAGAAATTAGCAACTGGGAATTGTCAGCACATTTAGCTATCCATTGAAAAACGCCAGGAAGTGGTACATGTGAAAGGAAGGTTCAGAAACCAGTAACCAGGGTACTATACCCATGCAAACCCGAGCAGCACCTTGGGAAAGTTTAATCTCCTCAGACAAACGGATTTTGGGTTGATCTCGGATTATCAGAAGCTTGAAGTTTCTGATAGTAGTTAAGCCGATCACCGCCGTCCTTTTCTGTTCCGTACCAGTTTTTCTGGGGAGCTCTTCTCTCAGAACTGATATCACAAGTAGCAGCCAATTTTTTCAGGTATCCTAAGGCTACCAGCTATTTCAATATAAAGCTCTTTCGCGCCCGAGGTTTGAGCAGCGGACCCCGATTACGGAAGGACTCAGAGGCGGATCCACAGCATCATGTGCTTCCAATAGAGCGTGCTTCCCGCTACCACCATTCATCCCCTTGAGCGAGCAACCACGAATGAACAAGCATAGTGCCCTTTCCCCTTTTTACCTAGTAAGGTCCTGCAGTGCTCAGAAAAGATCTAGGATTATAGTACCTGGCATTGTACGATACCGGAATATAACACTGAAGACGGCAATAGCACACACACTACTACAACCATAGACAATCATTTCTAGGTGGACAGTGGTACTTGGCGTGCCCTACGATATAGAAAGGAGATCATGCTGGTGACAGCAAAGTAAACAATTCGAGAGCACTCGGATATCTCATCCTGGGTGAAAGACCAAGCATGGAGAATGCATTGCTCCGCAGCCGGGTAGAGATGGGCGAAGAAACCCTGACCCTTGGCTACGACAGTGAAAGAGGTGGATTTGCTGTTGTCCAGGCATCACGCTGACGGGGCATAGTATCAGTGCGGGGTGTTGTTCCGGAAGCTCAGAACGGGGAAGTTGCTACAGTATGGATTTCGATGTTCAGGCTAAGGGGCTGACGGAAACGCTTGCTAGAATAATCCCTCCTCGTCTCTATCTTGCTGTGCCGGCTTCCCGAGCTGGTTTCGCTCAGGGGAAACCTAGCTTTATCATTCACAGGATTGTGGAACAATAATAACGACAGGGGCATTGGCATAACAAGAAAAAGGTCAGAAAACTGTTGCGCGGGATTTTCCAAAGCAGTGTTTTAAGAAATTTATGACGCACATTCACTTATAGACAGATGGGTAACATCACTAATCAATCACCTCACGCTTTCGCAAATCGTGCCTGATTACCAGATTACAGCCTGTTGGAAATCGCAGTTGATGGCCGCACCCTGTGGCCGCAGAGGCATACGTACGCACTAGTCAAAGGACGCGCAAGCTCTCAAAATGTTTTCACCCCACTTGTTTTTCCTTCCTTTACACCGTCTCCTCACAGCACACCTTCCTTCCTGTACACAACTTTCCTCAAGTCTTTCCTTCCACCATGTTGTCATCAATCAATCGTGATTCTCATCTCCACCTAAGCGGTTTCAGTCCACTGCGTAGAATCCCCACAGTAAATCATTACCTCCGCAACCAAGATTTTCAACACAGCCCTCAAAGTAGGCCCCGAGTGATAATAAAACAGCTCTTGTACTCTATCATTTTCACTGTAGCTGTGGCAACTGGCATGGTTATTTTTTTCTCAAGCCTTTTTTAAATATTGATACCATCTTTACTTCCCATCTATAATTTATGATAGTTAAAGACCATTGCCACGCTAACCAATCCTGATTGGCTGAGTTCTTAATTTGCTTTTTTGAGGAGTAGGTGTTTACTGGCCCCTACTATCCAGTATCACTACCTATAATTGACCTTCATTTGTAAAAAACTGTTTCAAAGTTACTCTAATCTGTTCAAGCCCATCTTCTGTGAAGTACTACAGTATGGGCAATCATTCCGCATTTACAGGATTATGTATAGGGCCAGGTGCGAGGCAGCTCAGCTTACTATTATATCAGTCATTAAAGGGCAGCATTGGTTTACAAGATTTTGGAAAGGAAGTACAGTATCATAATAGGCCAACTTACTATTTGGAAGAACTACGATCGAAAGATCCGCCCCCTACTGCCCCTGACCTAGGACAATAAGAAGGGCTCCAGAATTCAAAATCCAGAACTCCTGTAGGTTCACATAGGGCACGGAATTATCTAGATTATGGATACCCAGGACAGAAGGGAGTAAGGATACAAATTAATTGAAATTCTAGATCCTTCCAGTTAATCTTTCATACTCCCTAGAATTTTAGAATATCACATCTAGAGTCCCATAATATCGGTGGGGCTGCCCAGAACTACATTGGTCTTATCTCTAGAGGCCTTTTTGCAGTATTGCCTGACAGACAGGCCAGCATTCAGAATGCTGGGGGCAAGCTACTCGGCCTCGCTCTAGGATGTGTTCTATGGCTTGCCCGGTTTTTAGATGGGTTATCCCCCAATTTCATTTGAGGACTTAGAAGGCCTCTTGATTAATTATACATTTAGATTCCCTTCTCGTTCATCCCTCATCGTCCCTCGTTCCACGCGCATAATAGAGTACGTGGCGCCTACCTTCTATGTTCGGGCCTGGAACTCCAGTCCATAGCCCCAATGATTCCACCTCAACGGTTTTTAATCACAGTCCCTAATAGCTATCATACATGTCCGTAATGATCACATCCTATCATTTAGCCTTCTCCTGCTGCTCACGTGCGTCGGCAGAGAAATCACCATCGAATAATCTCCCCCTAAAAATCCTTTTCCCTAAGAGCAAGAGTCCTCCAAAACCTCAGTCTCGTCCTCCCACTCGGAATCAAGTCCATTCGCAGCTAAACCCTCCGTAGCGTACTCCACAGGCACCAACGGATCGCCACGCTCATCCCTCAACTCCCTGTAATACACACTTCTTATGTCCCCTGGGGCCGGATTAACCCTCCCAGCGCATTCGTGAAAGCTCTTCAAAACGTCCACCAGCATTGCCGAAAACTTCCTTTCGGCCACGATCTCTCTGTTCAACATCTCGTTCTCCGCTTTCAGCGCCACTATCTCTGCCGCCATTGCAGGATACGTATCACTCATGGGCGGTGGCAACGTTAGTGACACAGGACTCTGAGAATTCCACGAAAAACGCTCGGTACCAGCCGCAGCCGGCCCCAACCGCCCACAACCCCCAGATACAGCAGGGTTCCAGGTTGTGCTCGCAGGCTTCGGCTCATCAGACACCCCCGCCGCATGAAATATGTTAATGCGGGAATCGTTGCCCCACAGACTGAACTTCGAATGGCCCTTGGTCGTTTTTTTTTTCGAGGAACCAGCGGGAGTAGGAGCATTTGGCCTGGGTGTATATCCGGGTTTCGCAGGGCTGGTACTGTTGGGACGCGGGCGGCGAGATTTCCGTAGGGTCGCGGTGCGTACTGGGATTTTTGAGATAGAAGGTGTACGCGGTAGCGGGGTTGAGGCGGGGAAGGACATCTGAGCGGCCGCTTGCTGAATCGGGCCAGAGATGAGTGAGGTTGACAAGGTATTCCCTGTCCGAGGTTTTCTGTACCGGTTGAACATGGTTGGTGGGATGGGGAACAAACTTTAGTGGAAGGGTGGTTGTGGTGGCGTTGGTGATAAATACATTTTTAAAAGCAAACATTTTGAAATTGCGAGGACTCAATTCGATGAGGGTTGTGTCCTATGAGTGAGATATCGTGATCGGGTCTCGGGGTGCAATGGGTTCGCAAACAAAGGTTTCTTGTGGGGCAGCAGCCCCCGCTTGTGGGAATTCGTTCTAGATTCTCTTCCTATAAGGTAGCCTTGAGCTCGAGGGCTGCTGAGATCATCTCTTGCAGACCCAAGTATCATATCATACCTGTTCTTATTCTAGTTCTAGTTTACATTCCGCCCTCTCCTACGTTCTCGAGCTACCCTTCGCTTCCCCTCCTCCCTCATCATGAATAAACCTATCAGAGCCGAGTAGCTGGGTTGCTCAAGACATAAAACCTCTGGTAACTGTCTCCCTCTAGAATCATATCCACAATTTTCAACCCAGCACCCTCAACATCCTCCGCCCAAGCCTTCTCGTCAAAAACCGCAAGGCTCCAATGGAGATCTTCCCTCCAGGCCACGGCCCCGTCACTCCCCGTGTGCAGCTCTACGTAAAATGAATCCGTTTTTACAGTCTTGTCCTCATTCCAAGCCACCTTTGTCGCCGATTTATGCCAATGTCCCGATAACCCCTCTCCGTCGTCCTCGCAAGGCAGAATCAATCCCCCCACGCCATGCTCGATAGGGTCTTCGGACCCCTCAAGCCCCTCCTTCTCTTCGGGGCCGTGAATCATCTCCGTCAACACGCTAATCAGCGCAACCCCGGTCTGCGGACGAAGAGACTTCTTGACCTGGCCTAGAAACAACTGTACATCCCGGCGATGCGGAAGGTGTGAAATAGACCCGGCACTATTGATCAATAAATCAACCTTGTCGCCGTTGTCGAGAGCTTCGTAGAAGTCTGTCGCAGAGGCGACCTTCCACTTGTGCTCTTGCGTTGGATGAGTAGGTGTACATGTCGCCTGGGCACGCTGCACCATCGCTGGCGCATGATCGATTCCGTAGATAATTGCATCCTCCAAGGATTTGTGAGGATAGTGGTCCCCGAGCGCTCGCACAACTCGCCCAGTGCCAGTGCATAGATCAAGGATGACCTGCCGGTGGGAATAACTGCGGAGGTATTTTTGGTAAACGGAAGTATCTGAATGGGTGTTGCCGAACATGGCAAATACCCAGGCATCGTAAAAGGCAGGGAAGCGGGGGGACGTGTAGGCGTAAGAATTGTTCGGGTCGGCCATCGCTGCTCACACAATCGATTGATATTCACCGGCACGGCGGGGTATATATATTCATTGGCAGGAAACAATTGCCTCCTGAAAAAGGAATTTCCAGTCTGCAGAATCGGCGCAATGCGAAATCCGAGGGCTGAATAGGGTCCGGTTCTGTTTCGCACGATTATGCCCCTACAAGTGCCTTTCTGACGTGAGATTCTATCGTCGAACTGAGCTAGTTTTCACTGCGGATGACTCAAGACTTTGTATTACCAGTGCCCCGCGTCTGGCAACTGGCATTGTTGAGAGTGCAGGATGGAAGGAGGACGATATTCTCTTGTCTATTGCTTGGCCATTCAAAAAGTCTTCGGACGAGGTTGCGCTAAGATAGGTACTAATAAATGCAACGCGTCCGGAGACTTTCTAAATGGCCGAGTAGAGAACAGTCAAGTAGCTGTGATGAAAATTCACCCTTCCAGCCAATGTTGCATCGAAGGGGAAGGGTTGGATGAAAAAATGATCGGAGGACTTGGAACGCGCTTTTTCGGATCGAGGGGCTGTCGGGTACTTTATGTACAGTAGAACGCCTTCACACCAAACAACGACATTTGAAGGAGGTTGGAAGCAAAGAAACAAATAAATAATAGGAAGCCAAACGTAGCAGAAGAAGTTAGTGCTGGTACTGTACTTCTCTTTCCCCGCCTCTGAGCAATAAATACTCATGCCGTCGGGTTGATGGCGGAAATTCCCGTACCAAGTGTCCAGGTTCAATTCTGCCAAGCAAGTATTTCTTGCCATTTTTGCTTACTAAGACATCAAAGCACCCCTTCAATCCCTATCCCCAGAAGCCCGGATTCAACCCTCCCCCCGAACCCCCGGGTTCAACTACTGAAGGCCGTCTTTGCAACACTGTCTCCAGCAGAGCAAGGTGCAGCCTCGTTCGCAAAGTTCTCGCTGATCGGTAGGTATCTTAGCAAAAGTGTGGGGACAACTCATGTACCGGTACAAGAATTTGCACTTCAGCTTTTCTGCAGACACTTGTACCAGTACATTTGCTACTGCCAATATTTTTCCCTGGTACCTCTTGATCCGCGAGAACTTTGCGAACGAGGCTGTAGACTGATTGCACCTGTGGCGAGATTGGCCCCCTCAACGAGATTTCCCTTAATAAGCCCATGCCAAGTCAGTTGTGATATGCTGATTGGTGGTTGCGAACAAATCTCGCTGAGGGGGCCAATCTCGCCACA
>Ga0307513_10001326_pt1 | contig 35826 bp, 16 predicted proteins | sample 15_EM_MG_FD_202174 | JGI IMG/M metagenome (GOLD analysis project Ga0307513, IMG submission 202174) | Populus trichocarpa ectomycorrhiza microbial communities from riparian zone in the Pacific Northwest, United States - 15_EM | ecosystem: Host-associated > Plants > Roots > Unclassified | place... | reverse complement strand
TAGTTCTTAGATATGTGACCCATTAGGTTCCCTAATACATTGACCCAAATATAAATCACAATCATAAATAAAATAGAATTAAATAAATAAATAATGTAATATATTATCAATTCAATAATTGATTTATCTATATTTAAATATCAAGTGTATCATCTAATAATGTATCATAATCCTGTAAATATTAGGAAAGTCATAAGTAGTTTGACTTAACCTTTCAGTGAATAGTTTCTTAGTGTATTTATTATCTCTTTATCATAAATATTTTGATTTAGACATTAAAGCATGAAGTATATCTTCTCTGTCATATCATATTTGTTCACAACATTGTAGTCATTGATCATTTGAATAAGATTTGAAACTCTTTTTAAATCTCATTCCACTTTGTGCAAGGATTTTAGAATCAATACTATTTAAGAACATGTGGAACATTTCACCTCATTCATGTAGGGTGATGAATCCTCTATTGATCACTCAAATACCTTCATATAATTCATGTTATACCTAATATGTGTCTGTTTATTACCCTTGATTAGAACAACGTGTAGCCAAGATCAAAACATAACATTTACTATATAAGATAACTTAGTAATCTCAAGTTTAAGGATCATATACACAACTATCACGTGAGTATTTTTATAAACACATGTGATCTCTCCATATGAAATCCACGTGTAAGTCAATTCAGTCTACATGTTATATGACAAACACCTATATATTCGCTATAAGTATCCCTCATAACTTGACTTATGAGAACAACTGTTTTCTTTTATAAAATGAAGAATATAATATGTATCAGTCTTAATGAAAATAATTGATGTCCATTCTTGATAAGCCATTGACCAAGAACATTTAGGAACAATGTCCATTCTAAATAGGCCATTAATGTATTGAGAATCTTATAATTATAAAAACTTCATAATTTTCTTCGCAAAATATTTTTTTTCCAAGGACTTTATCTTTATTCTAGATTCATTAATAAAATATTATATTTAGTAATCAAATATAAATAAATATTAAAAATAAAAAAGCCTTTATTAACAATAAATATGTTTTTACATAAACAAAATTAGTGTCACATGTAATCAACCGATTGACTACAAAGTATATATACTAACAAGCAATAATTACCACCTTTTAAGATGGTTGTTAATATGAGGGAGTGATATTCTTATGCTATGAAAGAGTACCAACATGAACAATTGGACCAAAAGAAAAGGATATTAATTTAAATGCCCTATTCTCAATCAAGTGGTTACATGTGACACTGGTTTTATTCATACAAAATATATATTTTTTAGTATTTATAAATGCATTCTTTATCTATGATGTTCATTTAAGTTTAACAAGTACATTGAACTAACCTGCATAAAGAATCCATATAAAGAGACTTCCCATAATGAAAAAGGCTCAAGTGACATTTGTGTACATAATGATCCTTAGACTTGAGATCACCAAGTCATTGATTGATGTTCACTCTTAATAGAGCATTGAACATGAATATTTAAGAACAATGCTTTGATGCAATAAATATCCTCGTAATTATAACTACCTTATAATTTCTTTTGCAAAATATTATTTTTCCTAAGAATTTATATTTACTCTAGACTCATTAATCAAACTTAAATAAACATCAAAGATAAGGAATACAATTACAAATAATAATAAAATATATATTTTGTATGGATAAAATCAATATCACGTGTAACCATTTGATTGGCAATAAGATATTTATATTAACACCTTTTTTTTATTCTAATTGTTCGTGTTCGTACTTTTCATATCATATGAGTATAACTCTCATATCTTGACAACCATCTCAAAAGGTGGTAGTTACCATTTATTAATGTATATGTCTTATAGTCAATCAGGTGGTTATATGTGACATTAAATTTGTTCATATTTATTATCAATAAATATATTTTTTTATCTTTAATATTCATTTATATTTGATTGATGAATCTAATGGTTGATTAATGAATCTAGAGTAAATATAAATTCCTTGGAACAAAAGTGATTTGCAAAGGAAATTATAATGTTATTATAATTATGAGATTTTTTATTGCACCAAAAGATTATTCTTAAATGCTCATGGTCAATGCTCTATTAAGACTGATACATATTTTTTTTTATATAAAATAAAACAAATATGCTTATAAGTTGAGGTATGAGATATACCTAGAACTAATTAATATATAGATGCTTGTCATATGACATGTTCACTGAACTAACCCAATAAAAATTTCATATGAAGAGATCACCATTATCTATGAAAAGGCTTAGGTGATAGTTGTGTAAGCGATCATCAGTATCTATGTTTTAATCCTAATGACATGTTGTCCTAATCAAGGATAATAAACGAAAAAATATTAGGTACACCATAAACTATATGAAAGTATTTGAGTGATAAAAAAAGGATTAACCATCCTAGGTTAATTATGGAGAATGTTCTACATGATCTCAAATAGTATTGATTGTGAAATTTTTGCAGAAGGTGGAATGATATTTGAAAAGAGTTTCAAATCTTATTCAAATGATTAATGACTATAGTGTAGATAACAAACATGATTTGATAGAGGAATCATACTTCATGTTATAATATCTAAATCAAAATATTCTTCTTGAAGAGAAAATAATTACACTAAGAAACTGCTTACTAAAAAATTAAGTCAAACCACTTATAACTTTTCTAATATTTGGGGGATCATGATATATTATTAAATGATGTACTTAATTTTCAAATATAGATCAATCAATTATTGAAGTAATAATAAATTAAATTATTTAGTTTATTTAATCTTACTTGATTTAAAATTATAATTTATATTTAGGCCAACTTATTGGAAATCTGATGGGTTTTACATATTAAGAACTATTGGTTAGAAATTAAAGTAGGATAATTAATCAAGTGTGACTTGATTGTAATTAAGTTTTAGAAGTTGAGGATTAAAATGTAATTTAAATAGGAAATTACAATTTTATCAATTAGGGACTTGAATGAATAAATTTATAAAATTATTTTGAAATAATATATATGATATTATTCAGGGAAAAAAGTGATATTTTTCCATTTATAGGGTTATTAAGTTTTCCTTATAAATACAATGTTATGCCTTATATTGTTTTAGTGGAGAAAAATTATGTAAGTTACAAAAAAAATAAAGCTAGCATTAATAGGCACAACAATCCCTCTCTATTAAAAAAGATTTTAAGAGATTTCTCATTGGTAGTTCGTATGGATTACTATTAGAGATCAGACACTTGGGCGACTTGTGGTTTTTGATAACCTAGCCTTAAAGAAGTTAATCAAACCTAAAAAGAAGATCTATCTTTAGGTAACTTCTATTTAAAACCTAAATAATCCTTGATTATGTAACGAGATTCTTGAGACTCTTAAAAAAATTTAAATTTATCGTTTTCACTACGTATATGTGTTTTGAAAAACCTAGTAGCCCCATCCCTAAGATTCCCCTTACATTCTCATATGTATCTAGGTTTTCCTACTTGTTTAGGTGCAATTGGATAACATATATATTATAATGGGAAAATATTCTACTTGTGAAACCAATAAGGCATTGCTCATACCCATACTTAAACATGTAGATGAACACAATTATTTCTAGCCCCCTGTCTAAGCCTTTTTAATTTGCCTATCAATTATATTTACATGATGGGGGAGTTTTGGTTATGTATCCCTTTTCTAGTCTAGCATTAGCATCTCCAATGTGGACTATGGTGGTTTTGATAGGTCATATGTCATCTAAATGAGTCTTAGACTATTTGATTACCCTGAGGGTTGTCTCCATAAAAGGTCCTTTACCTTTATTTCCAATATTGCTAGCCTTGGGTCCAAATGGTCTCTCTTCTTTTAGTTTGACCTTAGCATGCCCGAACTTATCTCTCCTCTTTTATTCTGACCTTTTAGGCCTAAACTAGTCTCCTCATAGGGCTCTCCTATTTATAAACACCTCACACTAGTTTGTTGGCCTGTTTAGGTCCATCTTTTATAAATTCAAGAATATCATAAATTTTATCGAGTGTGAGATGTTTTTAGCTTGAGGGTTAGTAGTATTATAGTTAAATACTAGATCAACAATAGAGTAAAACACTAATAGTGATTGAGATCTCTTTTATGCAGTCTAAATAAATGTCAAATCAAACCCCGAATGTCTTCATCAATGACCAAAATCAAGGCCATATATTTTTTGAGGTGATTTGATGGTTTAACGATAAGAATTGTTGCCTAAAAACCTTCAAAAATAAGAGAAAAACTTTTGATTTATGAAGAAATGAAGAGAAGAGGTGGTTACAGGGATTATATAGGTTTGCCCCTCATTAATAAGGTCTTATCCCCTCCAGTCACTTGTTTCATGATTTAGATATGTGCCACAATCTTTTTTTGTCAATTTTAAATTTTAAAAGGTGCAAAAATTTAACCTCTCTTCCATGTTCTAACGTGTTGTCCTTTGAATTCTCATGTTTCGTAATCATAATTACACTCTTGGATATGAAAACCTTTAGATTCCCTATGATTCACAATCATAGTCACACATAGGGATATTAAACGATATGACCTTTTGATAGATTGTTTGGATGCAACTTTAAGTCTTTGAGTTGCTTCAAATTTAAAGATTTAAGGTGGGCTACTAATAGGTATGGGATTCACATGCTCTAACCCAAGTCACCCATGAGTGATGAGTTTGAGATAAGCTAACCCGAGCCCATCATACCCAGGAGAGGGCTCAAGCTTGTGCCTTAGAGGTCCCCACACTAGAGTTTATCTGGCTTAGATTTAGGCCCGGGCTTGGACCTAGAGGATCCCACCATCTTGAGCCAATCACCAGGTAAGGTCTCGAGGATGGCCTTGGAGGTCCTATCTTAGGCCTAAGTGGCCCAATCTGCCACTATCCAAGTTGGGTTCATGATAACCATTCTCGAACCTAACTCTACCATAGTACCCTAAAATTAGGATTAGGTTGCCCATGCCTGAACCCAATTGTTGGGTTTACTTGTGCTAACCAACCTTATGTGTGGTTGGTACTTAGCATTTAATATGAACATGACTTCTTTATCATTATGGATCCTACATAAACAATGTTAAGGCATGCTTATTGATACGATCAAAGAGTTGATGTCTTATTCCAAGTACATGAGTGTCAAAGTAATAAATAACCCGGCAAGACCAGGGTCGATCCATAGGGATGTCAACTATATAAATTATAAATAATATATATATTTTAACAAAGAGTTAAAGAGATCTTTAAGATGTGAGATTAATGTGAGGATTAAACAATAATAAAAACAGATGTCAAGGTTAGAGGGTCCACTAATGATATTAGAAATAAGTATAGTGTAAACTCTTTTTATTACTCAATTGGAAACCACACACAAATGAGGTTCCAATCAGATGATTTATCCTTTATAGCTCATTATAAATTTTTAACATGATCATATTAATTATCTTATTTTAGTAACATCATACTCTTAAATATTTTCAGGAATTCATGATGCTAACTTATGTTAATAACAAATCAAGGTCATAACAATGATGTCAGCCGAAGACTATGAAGGATCAAACATTTATTATACCAAGTGTTATACAACACAAATCTAGATTAATCATTTAACAAGTAAGGTATTAAGAATTAGTAAGATAAAAAGAGAAGACATATTAATAACTAACTTTCTTGGATATAAACATTGAAGTTCATGTTGAGTTTATATTATACATATTTTAACACCATTAGTGAAACCTTTTCATCTTGACAATATTAACTTAGCTAGACATAATGAAGAAGAAGAACATAATTAAACAAGATAAGAACATAATTATGATATAAGTTAACGAAGAGTAGTAAAGGAAATGAAAAGCATAAATAAGAGATTAATATAACATGAAAGAAAACTTGAACATTACAAAGAGAGAAAGCAAGAAAATGATCTTGATATGAAAACCAAGATGCCTAAATGAATGACAAATGCTTCCTTTTATAGGCTAAAATTCAGAACTATTCATTTGGTAATTGATTATTGATGCAGTGGCCAACTATTGATTTAGTGGACTTGGTGGATAGCAGCACTCAAGCATTTTGGCTGGATGAAATGACATTGAGGCAATCAGAATTTGGCAAAGTGTTCTTCATGAAAGTTGTTGGAAATCATCTCCTCTTTCCACCCACAACATTTCATAACATTTGGATCACTACAACTCGAGATATGGATAAAATACTGAGTAGTGCTTCTGGTGGACATGGTGGATAACCCTCAAGTTATTGTCTGGATGAAATGCCATTGCTAACATCAGAATTGGAGCAGGTGGTCCTATGAAAGTTATTGTAAATTGTCTTATATTTTCACCCATCAAATATGATGTCATTTGGCTTTCTATAACTCCATCTATGGGTAAACTTCTGAGCAGTATTTAGGTTGGATTGCAGGACAGATTCTGACTTCTCTTTTGTGACCAAACTTTGAATTTGAAAACGGCAGATTTGGGTCTTCCACTCTTCATGCAAGTTGTAGGCCTATGTCTGAACTTTCCAAAACAATAAACCAAACATCAATCCAAGGTCCACAGCTCTAGATATGATCAAATGACTGAATAATGTTCCAGTTTGATCCAACATCTCTTCTCTAACCTTATCCCTTTCTTTGTCCTTTTATTTTCAATAGTTAATCACATCAATTAATCCTTTGAATTGTGAGATTTGCCTGCATTTAAAATGAGCATTTACCATAAATTAAAGCTATCTTATATTATCAGACTTGTTATTATAAAACATGCTTAAGTTAGGGAATTTAATGATACTAAAAGTACAATATGATGATATAAAGCCTTAATAATAATGCAATTTTAAGTACTAATCATTTATGCTAGAGCATGCCCACATGTCCATATCAATTCACACTCAACAGTGTAACAACTCATTATTAGTAGCTACTATCTCATATAATTACTTTTTAAATATATTGCATATCCCATATTTTCCCTCTTCTTTATGCAAGTTGACATGATTCAAAGGTATATAAATTTTTATGAATCACAAAGTAAAGAATTCAACTCATTATTTCACATATAAACATAAAAACATTCCTTCTTTTTTCTCCACATCTTTTACCTTCTTTTATCTTCATTTACTACCTATGTAAATTGTAACACACAACTTTTAAGGTTATACTTTTCATGTATACTTATTGATTTAAGTGTTTTATATTAATAAGACACTTATTTTGTAGGATTTCATGGATTATGAGCCAAGCTCCTCATTTAGAATCTTCGAAGCCCAATAATCAACTCTAAAAAAGCTTGAAATTTGCTCCACTTTGTCACGTGTCATGCTCTAATGGCCAATTCACCCTTTGCGAATAAATAAGTGTTTTGGTCCAAAACAACCATGCTTCAAAGCCAACGAGTAGGTGTGGTCGAATATCTTTGGATCCATATTCTTAAAAAATTTATATATAGGAATTAAAAAGAAAAGGAAAAAGAAAAAGAAAAGCCAGACACAAATTTTATTGTAGCATTTTATGAGGTCGAAAATAAAACTTGCTCTCGGCCGGCACATCATTCCAATACGCCATTTGAAAGAAGAAAGTTCAATCTTTCATTTTCTGCCATTAATTAATCACGTTTGTTTCGACAGTGATAGAAGATTCATTTTCAATGTGGACTGAGAAAACTGCTTTTGGAGTTTTGAAACCGCAGCTACCTCCTCAACCTTTGAAGATCAACCTAAAGCAATGGTCAAGAAATAGAATAATACTTTATTTTTTTATTAAGAAAAAACTACAGTTAAAAAGAAAACAAAGGATTTATTTCATTGTAAAACATAATTTTTTTTTATTTTCTATATCTAGTTTTCATATTTTACGTAAGAGAATGTAGAAAACATGAACATTTGATGAATTTGAAAAATTGTTTCCACTTTGAAAATTAAAAAACAAATTCAAATAAAAATCTTTTCTAATTAGATTTTAAGGTTTTACTTATATATGCTTATTTATTTCAATGATATTTTTTTATAATATCATAATATTGTTATCATTTTTCATGATTAAAACAATCAAAAAATGTTTTTCTAAACTATTTATAAATTAAAGAATTGATAAAGGTATTTTCTAATTCTATAAAAAAACAAATCAGAACACAAAATCCTATTTTTCATTTTATGTGAACATATTTTTCTAGAAATCAAAGCTATTTTTTATACCAGAAATTTTATGTTCAAATATAATATTTTTTTATTCAAAAAAATTATTTTTGTAGTTTTTAAAATTTGTATTGAGTTTTGAAAACAGATTTTTTAAATTCTCCAAAGTCTTGTTTTTATAAAATTTTCACTATTTTCAAATTAATGAATAATATAATTTTTTTTATAAACAAACACTTTTTGGCAACAATGTCAAATATTAATGTTTTTCTTCTTACATTTTTATATTTAGTTAATATCATAAATTTATTAATTTTACTTTAAATACAATGTAAAATATTTTTTATTAATTAACAAGTATAACTTTTTCATGATAATTTTTAATTTGATTACTAGATTACTATTTTATAAAATAATAGTATTTTATAAATTAATATTTTATAAATAAAATTAATATTTTATAATTAGAAAAAAAAATTATTAGCAACCAGCCCCAATGTCCCTTTTATTTCTTCAAAACTTTTGCCGAGGAAGCTCTTAGAATCTTCTCCAAAGCAGTATTATAAATTGAAGTTTGAGAATTAGGTTTTCTCCATCATCAGGGAGAAAAGGGTTGACTTTTCATGCTGCACATAGTTTTTAGTTTTTATTTTTTATTTCTATTTACAAAAAGAGAGGTCCTGGATATATTAAGAAAAACTAAAGCAGCTAGGGAATTCATTGTTGCAATTGTTGTGCTGCAAGCTCAATTGCACTATGTGCGAAAGTGCATTTTATTTTTTTGCCATGTTATTTTTTTTATTAATCTTTTATGTTGATCTATTTTGCTGATATTTTGTTTTTATTTTCTTGTTGTGGCCTTCTTGCATAAATAGAGAAACATCTTGCAAAAAATTGTTTGAATTTTCTGTTTTCAAAGAGATTAAAACTAGAGGAATTTGATAATTAGGTAAAAAGACAACCCTTAAGGGAATAACAGAAAATTCAATGGCAGAAAGCAAGGGAAGGAGAGAGCGAGAAAAAAAAAAGAGAGAGAAAAAATAATGGTCTTTAACATCACATCATGGTAAGGTAAACACCACGCGTTGCCTTATAAAGAATGGCCTCCCGAGAGAATTCCAGTGACACTAAAAAAGTTCATCTTTAAAGATCGAAGAAGCCTATATACGACACTCACACTCAACAGCTCTCCTTACACATTAGCACATGCACCAAATATTTTTTGCTCCTTTTGTTTAGTTAGTCCCTGATTTTATCATAACTTTCCAATTGAGTCCTGAATCTCATCCCACTCAAACCCAAACCCTCTCCTTTTAATTTAGTATGTGAATCTCTAATAACTTTTTAATTTAGTACCTAAATTCATCTAACACAAACTCAAAGGAGGCCCAACTAGAGAGAGAATAAGAGAAGAGAGAGAAAAAAAAAAAGACAGTTACTAAATTGAGTCTCAAATCTTATCCCACCTTAACCCAAGCTCTCTCCTTTCAATTTAGTTTGTGAATCTCTAATAACTTTTCAATTTAATATCGATTTTAATCAAACACAAGCCTAAAGAAGGCCCAACCGGGAAGACAATAAGATAAGGGAAAAAAAAAAGAGATAGCTACTCAACTAGGTTAGTGCATTATGATCATGTTCATGCTCTAAATCATGAATTTGACTAAGAGTGATCTAGTATATTATCTCATTATTAAAATAAAAAATTTCATTATTTTTTTAAACAGACTCATGTTTTGATCAATTATTCAGGTTATCTTTGAACATATCATAACAACTACATTATATCTTGATAACTCTAATATACTTTAATTTAAAAGTCAAGTTAGGAAAGTAATTTACCCAAAAGGTTTAAAATTTAAAAATTAACACGCTAAACCAAGTTTAGAGATATTGTACAAGAATTCTTCATGGTCTGCCCATTTTTCACATTCAAGAAAACGTCGCATATAATTTATTTAAAAAAAAATGGAGTTCGGACAACATTGTTTCCACCGTTTCAATTTGATATATTATAAATTTATGTTCAGTATCCGCAACAAAGCATGAGTTTTTATAGTCAGATTAGGTTTTGACCAGGTAAATTTAATACATTACAAGTTTACGTCGATTGTATAAAAAAAAAAAAAAAAAAAAACCTCATAAATATTGACTCCTTGGGTCCGTCTCCGCAACGGAACTATTGATTTTCTACAGGATACGTGTGACTACTGAGCTATAATTGAATGGAATTATGCTACACGTGGTTACCAGGTCTCAGCTTAGTTCAGTCCTGATTGGCAACTATGACTCACTGAAAGCTTTTGAAAGGCCTCGCACGTTCATTGAAAGGTATGTGCAGCTGACCTTTATAAGCAATGCTTTCCTTTTCCAACTTGTAGGTGTTTCACAGAAACACGGCTATATGGTATACAGACCAAATTAAGCGAAATGGTACAGACAAGAAAACAGGGATGCTCTCAGGTTCTCTGTTTCTAAATCAATGTTCATTGGAGAAGTTGAGGTACCAAAGAACATAGGAAACCTGGGACTTCCACTTGTTGACTTCTGTGCTCAACAAACAGTACCATAATTCCATTTAATCTTGTAGCATCTTTCATTATAAGCAACTTCAGCAGTTGCAACATCAATTCATTCTCTAATGTCCTTCGTTTAATTCTTAATATTGCTTCGAAACCCAGTGATCTAGCCGAGCACTCAAATTGTCTTACAAGGCAAGCAACTGAGCACCGCAACATGGTTGCATCACATATTCCCACGTAACCTCTGATTTCCAGCTGAACTCTAATGCACGAAGGCTTTCTTGTCCTCACCTACGGGAGAAGATGAAGGAAGCATATGAACAAGGTCAACTCATCAACACATTTCACTTTTAATCCTAAAACAAACTTGCCTGTGGATCATAAGAGTTTCCAGTGTTGATTTAATACATGCACACAACAACAGAATTGTCTTCACAAGAATCCACACTCTCTTTTCTTATGATCTGAAACACTCTGTAAGGTCAATTAGAAAGCAGTCCTGATTTTGAGATATTTTATGACAAAGAAATGGGTTCTTAAAGTTGCTGTGAGAAAATTAATGCCAACGCAATCACTAATGCCTCCATAATCTATAGCCACAAACAAAATCTAACAGCATATTTCAATATGTTAATTTTAACAACTTAATGTTCTAGTCAATAAATTGAACAATTTTACCATTAGATTTACAGAAATGCATATTTACTAACAAGAGTGAGCAAGATCTTAAACATGAACTCAAGCCTGCACATGCAATTTGCTAATGTGAATACAAGAACAAAAAACACAGAGAAATCCTTGGTTGGTGTATCCTTCAACCAGAAAGATACAATTTTTCTAACTTGCCACCAGCTATAATGTTGACACGCAATCCTATTTGTAGCATTCAAAGCACTTGCTGCAATCATAGAATATTAAATGCAAAACATAGACCTGGTGCTCGTTATGATACAAACATCTAAGTAACAATCAAATGGTCAATTAGAATGCAATCCTGATTTTGAGACAGCAATGGTCGATCACTATCACAAAGAAATCGGTTGCTTTGAGTGTTGTAAGAGCATCAATAATTAGGCACTCACCTAGTGCCTTTCTAATCTATGACCACAACCAATACCTGCCAAAATATTTTCGGACTTTAAATTCATAAAATAATTATTCAGTGAACCAGTTTAACAAGTCTAACATTCCATTTTTAAAATATTCCAAAAGAATAAAACTTTACCATCTTCTCTGAATATCTTTTAATTTGATATGTTGGAAGTCAATTATGGCAATGAAAAACATATTTACCATGTGCGAGCTCTTAAACTTGGCCTAAAGCCTGAATATGTAATCTTTTGAGATGAAGACAAGCACATGTAGCAGAGATGGCATAGAAGTTGTGGAAGTTAACAGCTAACCTTGGGTTGATTTGGGTTTCCACCGAAAAAGAAAGAATTATTTATATTGACAAGCAGTTAAGGCAGTGGCCACAATTAGAAGACAATCGAAGTATAACATAAACCTGGTTCCTATTGTGCATCAAATATGCAAACTCATAGAATAAGAAAGGCAGGCAACCATGCTACAAAAATACAGGTTCATTAATTTTTTTATGCTAGATTCCTCTCTTAAATCTGCAGCTCATAATAATGAAAAAAAGTAGGAGCCAAGTGATCATGTAACCGAACATGAATCAACAATCACAAGGATCAACACTAATACAGTTGCCCTCTGCGCCACCACATCACATAATAACTCACAACCAGGCGTCTTTAAACAATTGTTGATATCGTCTTGCAAAAGAATCAACCCAGCCCACTATAACTTCGTCGTTGAAATGACATTCATATAATTTATGAAGGATTGGGCAAAAGAACAGTTGATGGAAAAGATACAGACCCATTATTGGGAGCACCCTGGATATTGAGAATTGAAGTAACCAAGTTGTATATCTGAACATTCTCGAAAGATGGCACTTTTCGTCCCCTTGCAAACTGAGGACCATGGCCAATGAAAATTGTCCTCATGGAGAAAAGTGCATTGTCATAACCATGTGCTCCTCCACATTCTTGCCTATTAGTTCTCTTCTGCTCCACCTTAAAACCCTCGTCAATCATCCCTATTATTGGTGGAATTCTATCACTTGCTGCATAATGAAGCCTACTAGGCAGCTCCTCCTTAAGATACATTTTCAAATTCTTTCCATTTTGAACCTTCCCCGATTGCAACCCTTCATTCATCTTTGCAACAACAGCCGACGGTGCAAAACCAGGTGGCGGACGGATTGCAAGCAAAGGAGTATAGGACTGAACCCATTCAGGTAAAATATCAATCCAAGGAGCCAAATCATCCAAAAATATCAACTTTTTATCACATGTACCAACCATTCCATGATCACCAACCATAATTATAGTAACATCCTCAAAAACCCCTCTTTCCTCTAATCCATCAATCAACTTCCCAATCATCCTATCAATTCCAGCAACAGCCTCAGTAATCTCCGGATCATCCGGTCCCACCTTATGACCCTGATGATCAGGATCCTCAAAATACAAGGTCATAAACACAGGAATCTCACTATCTGGCAAATCAAAATAACTCAAAACGGTATCAACACGTTCATCAAAAGGAACAGAACCATTATAAAACATACAAAACTTTTGAGGGCAAGTCCAAGAACCTTTATGCACCTCAGAACCAGGCCAAAAATAAGTAGAAGCCTTTAACCCTTGTTTAGCCACTGTCTCCCAAATTGGCTCACCAAGCCACCACTTGGGCTCATGACTTGCCATTGTAAAAACTTCTCCAGTTTTTGGATCAACAAAATGATTGTTAATAATACCATGATAAGCAGGGTAAAGGCCAGTGACAATAGAGTAATGATTAGGGAATGTAAGAGAAGGGAAAACAGGAATCAAACCCGTTTCAGCTTCAGTCCCATTAGCAATCAAACGATGAATATTTGGTGTAGGGGTCTTGAACTGGTAGCCAAACCTGAACCCATCAGAAGAAATCAAGAGAACGACCGAGTGGTTGAGCTTGGTCAACGGACGCGTCGTCGCTTGTAGAGAAGCTGAGGGGATTTCTGTAGGAGTAGCAGAGGGAGATGAGGAGGAGGAGGAAAAGAAGAGAAAGGCAAAAGCAGAAGCAGCGGAGAGAGCGATGCAAGTGACAAGTACAAGAGAGATGAAGATTATGGAGTTGGTCGTGTTTTTGTGGTGTGGATTGGAAGGATCAGTAGCGGAGTCTGTGTTGAAAGAAAGAAGAGAAGTGGATGGGCTTGGTGGGTCTTCTTGAGTTGGTATTGGTGTTGGCTTCGTTGATGTTAAAACTGAATCAGAACCCATGTTTAGTTTTCACTTTCTGTTTCTGGGTTCTTTCTATGTGGATTTCTGGAAAGAAGAAGAAGAAGGGAATATGTAGTGAGATGCAAGCAATACAAAGGGTGGATTGGGACTTGGAAGGTAGCTATCACCTGCAAGAGAGAGGACTTGTCTTGTCAATAGGGTTGGTTGAGCTGGAGCTGGTTGTGGTGCTGGTGCTGGTGTGCTGGTTTTGGAGTCGGGATGAAGGATAAATTGGGCAACTAGAATATAAAATGCAAATAAATGGTGAATTAACACGGTAGAGAAAAGATTCCGTGAAATTACATAATCTGACAATATTATATTTTAGAAATGTGATATTTTATTAATGTTATAGTTTAGAATTGTGACATATTTAAATTATATTATTTTATTAAAAAAAATTATTTTGTGTTAATTCATTATTTATTTGTATTTTGTATACATGACATTTGATTCCGTGTCGTGGTTGAGAATCATAATAAAAATTATAATTGATGTCATGGTTCTGAACCGTAATATTTTTTTGATATCGCGGTTATAAACTGTAATATCAATTTTAATTTTGTCTTGATTCTAAACTATGACATTTAATCAAATGTTGTGGTTTAAAACCATGATATCAATTATAATTCAAGATTGATTTAAAAAAATAGTCGGATCATTTCTAAAAACAGTTAAATCATTTTGACAACTGTCCAATTTTGAAAAAAAAATATGTTTTGAGCCTGAAAAGAAGGGATGATAACCACATTGACACAACCATACTATCATTACTTATTTCAAGCCATGGTTTCCAGTTTTGAAAAACCTTTACACCCTCCATTGCTAATACCCGAATAAAAATGAAAAGATATCACTATGAATTTTGTGACGGGATTGCCTAGGGGAAAGAAGGGAAACAATGCAATATGGGTTATAGCAGATCGCTTGACAAAGTCTACACTTTTTTTGCCCATGAAAATGATAGGCTCACTTGATAAATTGGCTACATTATATATGATATGGGATTATTTTATTCAAATAATGCTAATCATGAATCAGAAAGTTAGGAATTTTATAGTTTTAACAAAATTTGAACAGAGTTTTTCTATATAGAAATTATACCTAAAATGTTGTCCTACTTTAAAAAACCTGCAAAAAATCATAATAACCAAACTCAATAAATTCTCACATTTTGTAATTACAAGTAGCCTTAGGAATGTAATATATATATAAAAATAATTCAATAATGCAATATTCAAGTAATTGAAATCCAAAAATATATAAATATAACTCAACAAATTCTCATATTTCGTAATTACAAGTAGCCTTATGAATGCAAAATATATATTAAAATAATTCAATAATGCAATATTCAAGTAATTGAAATTCAAAAATATATAAATATAACTCATCTATCTATCTACGTCTACGTCGCCTACTGGATGATCCGAGCTCATGAGTAGCACAACTAGATCCAGCTCCTGCACCTGTTTGAGTGGCCTTATCCTCTGCCACAACATCATCAAGAGTTAACTTCTCTCCAAAGTTATCAAGTCCAGTGCAGCAAACATTGAACCATCGGGACACAACAGTGTGAACTTTGATTTCTTCATCAGTATTACGAAGATAAGATGCGGCCTCTCAACTTCCCATAGCATGAAGTCAACCTAATATTAATAAAACATTAATGTTTAATTAAAACATCAATACATAAAACTCAACGTTTAACATGTATTAATTATGAAAAAATTTGATTACTTACAATATTTTGAATAAGTTAGGTATGTTGTTCGTACTGCATGTATCCAGGTTGAAGAACCTACTCGGGATTTAAAGTAATGACCCGACGTGTAATACTCATGTACCAAATCATATACTTCTCATTTATAATCACATGATGCATATCTCTAAATATCTCATTCCTCCATGCATCTCACTATGCTACATGAGCTTCATGTCGACTTAATCAGTCATAATCATCATTTTTACCTCGACAAGTTATGACGTGCAATGAATCACTTGTGCCAATATTGATTGGAATGTGCTGTCTATAGTCAAAATTTTGCATTACCCAATCTGGGCTATGTAATTTGACCATCTTCAAAAATATTAGCGGGACCACTATTATCCATTTACCCATCCTGTTAGTACAAATAGCTGAAACAACCGTCAATCTTTCATTTGAATAAGGCATTCATATGACCTATAGAATATAAGTTTTTTAAATATTAAACAACAATGATTTGATGAAGTGTAATGATTTTTATTAAACAAATGATTAAAAAAAAAATACATGGATAGCAAGTTATCTATTTAGCTCGCTTCGATAAAATGTCAACACATGTATTAGATTATACTCCACCTAGAATTAAAAATAGGTTAGTTTAATTACATTTTTTAAAGTTACAATTACACAATATAAATATATATACTCACAAAACAACATCGTAAACCTGTATCTGAGTGGGAGATGAAGTGTAACCCCTATAGTTTGGACAATCATAGACAACAATCTAGGCATTTGGGGTTTACCCACATGAAGATGTTCTCACAACCATAACTGTTATTAAATAAAAAAATTGTTTATTTAATGTTAATAACAAACATTTAAAGTCTAAATAGTTATTTTAAATTTCTCGTTTCATACTTGTAAAAATAACAAACATTCTTCAACCTGTTTGAACCCCTTCATGTATGCAAGTCATAGATGTCTGTACAAGTATGTCAAGACAGTAGATCTTTAGCTATATGTGGGAATGGTGTTAAAATCACCCAGGAGCGTCAGATAAATTAAAGGCATATATTTCTTTGTTAGGTCTGTGAATAATATACTGCCAAATGAATAGAGTATATATGATCTGACATACCTACATAACACATTAAAATTATCATAATAATTCACACAAACTTAACAAATAATCAACATGTTAGATTTATAATTTATTTTGTACCTCCGCAAGACTTCCTCGTTAGCATCAGCTAGTGGTGTTGTAAATATCTTTTTAATTCACTTAAGACATATATTTCCCCCCTTTAATTTAGAAGAAGGGGTATCAATCCAAATAATTGCTCGTATAATGCAATCTTATTACGAACACCAAAGGATGTGATTGTCTGTCATCAATGAGCAGTCTAAGTAAAATTATCACGTCCTATAGTGTTGTTGGTGTCATTTCTCCATGCCTAAGATAGAACATGTGTGTCTCATGTCTCCATTGCTCAATCATTGCATGGATCAAGTCGTGGTCAAGTTTGATGTGGTTTAGACAACTAATATACAAAAACACCTGCCTAAAACATATATGGTTGAACTTGTTCATATAGTCTCATTCGCCTATTTGTACAACAATAAATAGTTGTCTCATCAACAATACATGCATATATAATATCTTAAATGACAAGTAAATTAAACATAAATTAAAAAATATATTAAAATTAAAAATTCTTACATTGCCAGTGAATACATCCTCTGATCGATGTCGATCTTATAGCCGCAAGACAGAAATGTCAGTAGGTCTGGTAGGCATGTATTGTGACTGATGTTCTTCATGATCATACTCATGCTCTCCCTACTCATAGTCCTGCTTTCTCTGCTCAAACTCATACTCTCCCTGATCATCGTTCAAATATGGATGCTTAACATAAGTAGACGATTTGCCACCTCAAGTGCACTATATCTTATGTAATAATGCATGTGATTGACGTGAAACTAGATAAGTTTAATATGTACAAAAATATTATAATATACCATAACATGATAAATAAATAATATATATTTTGTATACAATTGTATTGTCATACATACTTTGTTGATTAGAACATGTTTTCTTATTATGGCATATGTCATTGCATATGCCATACCTATAATGTGTATGACCTTCTCTTGCATCCATCTCATTATGCAAATGAGTTGACATTTGTCAACCATACCCATATTCTCATCTATATAAGTCTGTTTTAACTCGAGGTCTAGTGTAATTGGTTCATTCTAACTCATCTAGTAATGGATGAAATGGCATGTTATATGATGATATATAGCTCTGAATCATGTAATGATCATCAACAAATTGTGTAAAGTTTATGTGATTCTTGGCACAACATGCAAAAATATATGAACATTGTCATTGAACTGTCTGTCATTTACCACATATGCATGTTGTATCATTCAAGCTGACTGCCTGTTTGACTTCTTTAACAACACCTGGTTTAATTGGGGTGTTGACCTGGAACACCCCTTACTTAGAGTCAAACAACATTGCAGTATGATCTTTTAATTTATCCCTACTTATTGTCAATTCAATCTCAATTGCTGGGGGGGAATTTTACCACATTGAATAATAACATTAGCTCCATGTCTCTACTTGACCCAATAACTATTATACATGTAAAATGTTAATTATACCAGAGTTGAAATAAGCATTGCACGAGCACCTTTCAAAACATGATTAAATTATTCTGAAAGATTAGTTGTCATATTACCATATTGACAACAACCATCATAACAATAAACACATTTGTTTTGTTCACGTTCAAACCATTATTTATATGATGAGTCTAGCTTACATTTCTTTCATACCATAAATCAAATTTTTGTCTTGAGGGTTTGTAACACATCCTCATCAAATCTTCTTTTATAGCTGGGTCTTTGAATTTATGATTAAATTTAGTAACAAAATGTTTGGCACAATACTGATGGTATCTTATAGGTTGATGCCAAACTTCTGCTACTCTATTCTTAATGCATGCATGTTTATCTAATATTATACATATACATGTTCTAGCACTAATAACATATCTTTATAAGCAAAGCAAAAAACATCTCTAATTATAATTATTTTCTTCATCAACAATTGTAAAAGCCAAAGGGAATAACCCATTATTTGCATAAAAAACAACTACAATCAATAACTTCCCAGCATATTGCCCATACAAATGTGTGTCATTAACACTTATAAGTGGTTTATAGTACTTGAAACCTTCAATACAAGGTCCAAATAACAAAAAAAAAAAAAAAACTCTCTCAAAAACCATTGTTTCATCAAACTTTTCCTTTGTGCGTCCAATCAACAACTATTTCAGGATTTGATTCATTTATTATCAACAACAACTTTCAAAAGACTCTTTGTGTGAACCAAAAAGATACTCAATAATCTTCTATTTTGCAACTCATATTTGTCATATGAAATTTTGTATTTGCAATGCAATTTTATCTCATTCTATATGCTTGCAACAATCATTAAAAGCTTATTCATTACAAGGTTGATATAGCATTAGCAATAAAGTTTGCATCAAGCTGATGATGGTCATTTTTAATAAAGGTTGAAACACATTTGTGTGACTTTTTAACTTTATTTTCTTAAATGAATCTGACTTTTTAGGATATCCCCCATACAAATACCATTTATAATCATGTGTTTGCACACATTGTAATTGAACAAATATAGAGTTTGATCGTTAGACTTGGTATTTAACCGAATATGCAAAGTGTCATTGTTTAACTACATTAATTAACTCATTTTTACTATTGAAAGTTTGTCCAACCTTCAACTCAAACTCTCCTGACATATATCTATGACTAAGTGTCCAATCATTAGAAACAACAAAACTAGACTCAGAAGCATCTCTAAATTCAAGAACATGAGGTATGATTTCATCATCAACATCATTATTTACCATTATATTTAGGTATAATGTATCATTATCTTCATTTTTACTAGGTTTAGAATAGTCAAATTTATGTTAATTAACAAATGGATTGTCAAACATAGTATCATCTATCCTTTGCAACAAATCATCCGATAATAAATTATTTTTACCTCTACTAACTGCATTTGAAAGACATGCAAAAGTTGTGACACACATAGATTTTTGTAGACCACTCACATACAAAACCATCATGTTTAAACCATTTTGAATGAAAGAATCAATAATTTTCTTAAAACTGCAATCACACACAATCGATACAAGATAATACTGATGTTCACCAATTTGACATCTCCAAGTTATTTCAATATCAATATCATTATAATTCCACTCAAGTTCATGAAAAATTAATTTTATTTTATTTTTGTAGATGACACACCTAAATTATCATTTAACAATAAATTGCTCTCACCATTATATGTGATACTATTGTTCACATCATGAACAATTGTGCCACCATAATGACGTAACATAAATACATTATAAGACATCCTACAAAAAAAAATTAGATTTTGATCAATTGAATGTAATTGTAACTAAATTGCATTATCCTAACACTAATTAGAAAAATTCATATCAAATACAATCAAATTCCTAAAATTTAACATTAAAGCAAATTCACCATAAATTAAACATAATTCATGATACAAAATCTAATTAATATTTCCATGCTCAATTGCATTAAATCAAACCCAAATTAATAGAAAATTAATATAATTCAAAGAAAATACCAAATTTGTCAATTTATCAATAATTAAATGAAACATTTAATTCTTTATAATTCCACTACATCCATGCTTTTATCAATCATCAAGTGCGATTAATTATATTATTAGCTGATTCCAACAATACATATAAAATTTCTATTTCGAAAACTTAGCATCAATTAAATGCAACACATATTAATTGAAATTATTATTTCATAATTAATTTAACTTATTTTCATGTCCAAATATATCAAATCAACCCTAATTGATTATATTCTTAACTAATTTCACATTAATTCAACAAACCCTAAATTCACCATAAACCTTAAATTCAATATAAATAATTATTTCATTTCAACCAAACAAAACATAAATTTATAGCAATGTAGTATCTTTACCTTGCTTATAGGATTATAAAAAAGGCTAGGGTGGTGATAGCGGCGATAGTAAAAAGAACGGTCGATTTTGCACATAAAAAATCCAATGATGCTTACAGATTAGGATAAGTTTGATTTTTAGTTGTTTTAAGGGTAAAATGAAGGTGCTTCGTGGATTTTTTAGAGATATAGTGCGGGCATTGGTTGGTTGGGAAAGAGAGGTTGTGTCTATGTTTGTTCTTTATGTGTTTTGATCTGAGTTTAAATTTTAATTGATGTCGCCCTTTAGAAGCGCGACATCTTTAAGTTGTCGCGCTTTTTATTAATGACATTTACTAAATGTCAAGCTTCTAAAGCGCGACAATGTCAAAGTGTGTTATTTCACCAAATCTTTTTCAAACGATGTTATTCCATCAAAACTTTAAGTTTACTCTTAAATTTTTCTTATTATCATTAGTTACTTTTATTTTATTAACCCATCTCTCTCTTTCTCTATTTTTTTTCTCTCTACTCTCCAACTTTATTGATAGGACTTTAAAAATAGAGTTTTTTTTTTGTTAAAAAAATAGCCTAGTGGCTAAAACTATATCCAAACTAGCATAGATATAAACTTATTTTTTTAAATAACATAATTTTAATCCCAGATTAACTCAACATTAAAGAAAACAATTGAAAACAGTTAAAATCAAGGGACTAAATAAAAAAGCCAAAGGACAAAAAATATTTTTTTAAAAAAGAAAACATTGTAGAACACTATTACAATCCACATTGTTTTCTCTCTTATGCTACAATATATTTTCCACACCCTTTAGTTTTTACTAGATGTCATGCCCGCGCGATGCCGCGGGCTTGTGCATCGTTGTGGGTTTGTGGAAAAAATAATAATAAAAATTATATGGAGAAAAACTGTTACAATCCACAATGTTTTCAAGGAAAAAACTACAAAGCTAAATTCTTAACCAGTTTAATATTAAAAAAATAAAATTAACAAAGAAAATTTTGGAAAAAAATCATAACAAAAAAAACGAAAGGAAAAAAAACCATGCAGGGAAACACTGTAGCAATCTATAGTATTTCATGAGGAAATCTACAGTTGTAATTCTTAACCAGCTCAATATTAAAAATAATAAAATCAATAAAGACAATTTTGAAAAAAATCATAAAAAAAATCATGTGGGGAAACACTGTAGCAATCCACAATGTTTTAAAGAAAAAAACTATGAAGCTAAATTTTCAACCAGCTCAATATGAAAAAAATAAAATCGATAAAGACAATTTTGGAAAAAAAAATCATAAAAAAAATAAAAACAAAACTATGTGGGGAAACACTGTAGCAATCTACAGTGTTTTAAAGAAAAAAAACTACAAAGCTAAATTCTCAACCAACTCCATATTAAAAAAATAAAATCAACAAAATAATTCTAAAAAAAAAAGCACAAAAAAATGAAAAAAAAGAAGAAGACAATTTTGGAAAAAAAAAGCAAAAAAAATGAAAATGAAAACAAATGGAAAAAAAAACATGTGGGGAAAGTTAAAGCTAAATTCTTAACCAGCTCAATATAAAACAAAATTCAACAAAGATAATTTAAAAAAAAACATGTGGGGAATCACTGTAGCAAAACAAAAACAATGTTGGGAAACATTATAATAATCCACAGTGTTTTAAAGAAAAAACCCACGAAGCAAAATTCTCAGCCAGCTTAATATAAAAAAATAAAATCGACAAAGATCATTTTGAAAAAAAAATTCATAAAAAATAGAAAAAAAAAACATGTAGGGAAACATTATAGTAATCCATAATGTTTTAAAGAAAAAAAACTATAGAACTAAATTTTCAACCAGTTTAATATTAAAACATTGATAAAGATAATTAAAAAAAAACAAAAACAAAAACAAAAAAGAATAAAAAAAAAAAAGAAGAAGAAGACAATCTTGGGAAAAAAAGAAAAAAACATGTAAAACCCAAAAAAACGACAAAAAAAAACGAAAAACAAAAGTGGGGAAAGACAAAAAAAAAAAGGAAAAAAAACAAGAAGACAAAACACACAAAAAAATGAATGAAAAAATGAAAACAAAAAAAAAAAACATACGGGGAAAGCTACAGTACTTTTCCCCATGTGTTTTAGAGTATTAGTTAACTAGTTTATTAACCTGCGTTTCACTACATGTCAAACCATTTTTTTTAAAACATAAAAAAAGTGAAGATTGTGAGAATTTTTGTTTATAGTGTCATTAAACTTAATGTGGTTTAGATTTAAAAAGAAATCAAGATGATAAAAACTCATATAAAAGCAAATAGAAACTAATTAATCCTTCGAAAACCAAAACAAAACATATCATGAAAATCAATTCAAAATAAACCAAAAGCTTAAAAAAATTTCAATGTCGCATCATTTGTTTTAAAATTAAACAACAATATATTTAATTGACCTTGGCTTCATGACCTAACTTGCTAAGCTTATAAAGGTCATGGAATCCAATTAATTAATTATTTATTTATTTCTTACCTAATTATAAGATAAAAAACAAGATAATATATATATTTTTTAAAAAGCTAAAGGATGAAACTAGAAGAAAACAAATTTAAAGAACAAATTTTTTTTTCTTCTAAAAATGACTTTAAAAAAAAAAACAAGTATTGACATGGTAACATAATGAAGTGGCTCGGGTCAACACATGTCAATATGTTATACCTGCGACCTGGATCATGAGACCATGACAATCATGAAAAAATCAAATTTGAACAAATTAATCCAAAAAAAATACATTACGAAGACAAATTCAAAATAAACCAAATTTTTTTAAAACAAACTCAATTTGACATATTAAAAAAAACCTAGTTTTATTTTTTTTAATTTTTTCAAGGAATGAATGATAGACGCGAGTTGTCTGCGGTTTGCAGAATCCAACAAACAAAAGGTCACCAAAAAATCAAGGTTTTGTTTTTGCTAAAAAACTCATTTTTATTCAAAATACCTAAAAATAACACCATTAACATCTCGATAAACATATTATTAATAGCCTCAAACAACCTAATAAAATTTAAAGAATCAAAATTAATCTAAAACTAAAAAGCTTCTGATAGGTATATCTATTAGACAAGAAGAAAAAATAACACCTACCGGCATGCGTGGACAGGAAGGCGTTGTTGTCCGTGGGAAGAGACAAATTCAGTACAACGAGTGATGTGGTTTGACTGTTCGAGAGGTGGATCTTCTTACAACGTGTCCTATCGATTATTAAACTTAGTCATGGGCAGGTCGAAGTTAGGCACAGAGGAGAATCATATGTAGAAAGATGCGTTTGAATTTCTTTGCTGATAATTTCTAGTGTTTGTTTCATTCATTTTCCCTCACACACGTGTGTATGTGTGTGTATATAAATTAAACCCAACTCTATATGTTGACTTGGTGACCCGGGGCCCAGTACTCTAGGTTGAATTTCCTTTTGAATCATTTTGAAAGTTGACTCGTTCAAACTGAGATGATTCAATAGGTCCATTGTTTTGGAAGTTGACTTGACAACACTAGAGTGAGATCTGGTCGGGTCAACTCGAAGAGATTTTTTCAAAATTTTTATCTTAAATGATATTATTTCAAATTTTCAATTTTGTTTTATGCAAAAGATGTTTGAAAAAATTGAAACAATGCATTTTAGAATCAATGTGTGTTAATTCGACAAACTCATAACTAAAATATTAAACTGAACCAAACTCGAACCGAATCTAATAGCTATGTTATTTATTGTGTATCATCATGTACCCCTAAATGTTATTACAAGAGTTGGACTATCAGTAATATTTATATACAGGTTAATTGTCTTTGACTTGTTAATGTTTATCACTCCAATAGTCACATTCTTTTATGTTTTTCTAGGGAATTATTATTATTGTAAAATATAGGGGAGATTTGTTTTTGAAAACTAACACATTGTAAAAATATTTGGCAAACTAGCACAATAAAAAAATATATTTGAAAAAATCACAAAAATTTATGATTGTGTTATTTCTAATAGCACAACCCATTAACTTAAACATTGAGTTGTAGCCCTTGAATTTAATTGGAGCAACTCAAACTAAACCCCAAATTCAAAACCAAAACCCTAAATCTTAGCAAATCCCCAACCCCAAAAACAAATTCAAAACCCAAACCAAAACATAACCCTAACACCTAATTCTAATATCTAAACTTCAAGGTCAAAACCCTAAACCTTAACACAAACCTAAATCTAAACTCCAAACCGAGGTCTAAAATCGAAACCTCACTCTAACCCTAATCCTAAATTACAATCCTAAACCTATCTAGATCCTAAACATATATATTAACAGCAAGCATCTGTATCAATTGGTTTATTCTAACAAAATCATCACGTGATTGTGCATGTTTTAATATGTTGTATTATTCAAGTCTTATTATCATTGTTGCAATGTTCATTTAGTGATCGAAACAAAGCAGTCAACCTGTAGAACGATAATTGGTTTAATGATCTCTCTTACTTTCATTGCTTCACTCAACCTGTTACCTTCATTCTTATAAAATTGCCCGTTTAAAATTCAAAACAATCTTGTTATAAAAATTCAAAGTGTGCTCATCAATAATAATTTCCCTTTGACAAGCCGCATTTAGAGTTTTTAAATCAATAAAATCCACTTGATGCATGTAGATTTCTTCTCAAATGATTTATAATCCATTGCAAATTATTTCTCTATTTGTTGTGTTTATCAAACCTTATAGGCTATTCAAAAATGAAACCATGTATGTGTGTGTGTGTGTATTATTGACTGTCTTGTCTTCTCTTTGCAAACACTACAGGCTTGCTTGAATTTGGTGGTTCAAGGGTGCTCTGGGCATAACTCTGACTCTTGATCTCTAAATAGACCAGTCAAAAGGTTTCATAGTTACATTTTTTTTTTTTTAAATGAACTAAACTTTCACGTCCAAAAGCTAAGTAGCAACAACACATTAAAATTCTTATCAAACACTTACGTGCTTTTAATTGTTTTGCTTCAAAAGAAAGCATGTAAGAACTAAAACAATTGCAAACTGCTAAACAATACCAAAAAATTATTCATCCGGATCTTATGGAACTCATTTATAAGCAAGCTTGTTTTTCTTGATAAGCCCAGGGATTCATTAAAAATATAGGAGCACCAACATATCCTTACAGAAGAATCCAGGTAATTTGAAAGCAATTTGTGGATACAAATAGTTCCTGTACTTTCTATAAGCTGACCGCTTGGACAGCACCAATCATCTAGCATATCTATCTGAAAATTCCCAAGAGTGCAACTTAACAAGTTGACAAGAAAATGTTGTTTGATGTGTTGATAAATGTGAAGAGTATGCGGCATTCTTCTACATCAAAGGAGAGATGACATAGGTACCCGCTACCTGGTTTTCTGTCTGGTAAGGAGAACAAGCGTAGCAAACCCAACCATGATTACACCTCTCATCACCTGAGTAAAAACGACATTTACAACTGAGCTCTCCTGCTCTTTTTTCCCATTGAGGAGAAGATAGTAAGGAGAGTACATTATTCTAATGACTACATTCTATCTGTCTCTGTTGACAGTTCATATGGATTTAATGCAAAATCAATAGCACTCCTTCATCATAGCAAAATTTAATGTTTCCTTACTTTTGGATCTTTTGATGCTGAGGCAGCACATCCTGAACAGGATATCTAAGAAAGTTACTGACAAAGGAAGTTGTTTGACACTGTTTCTATGGACATATTCAAGAAGGTAATTATTACATTTAAAAACTGTGGGTTCTAGTGACTTGAATGATTTTTTTTTTGTCTCAAAAAGAGTTGTTCTCGGGAACATTGTTAAAAGATCTGCTTCCTTCCAGTTTCTTCATTATGTTTCTCATTAGACACTCATGGTAGGAGACGTGGATCAGATGAATACACAAAATGATTGTTGGTCTGCTAAAAAATTAATATAGTAATTGGTGTAGAATATTTGTCCATTAATGAATCCTTCTAAAGATAGCTCCAAGTAATTATCAAAACAAAAGCATGGTTTGGAGAAAGGGAAAAGGAAGAAACCTGCCCAACTGGTCCTCCAGAAGTTTCAGCATCAATTGAACCCCGAAGTTTTGACTTTTTCTGTCTTTGAGAGGTCTTCTCGTGTTCTTTGGACATGATACCAGTGCCACCATGAACACTAAGCTGGATATAATAGGCAAAGAAATCATTAGATTATTGAATTGGATTTCTGAAAAATCTTAAGGAAAGTCATTCAGCCATATATGGTCAGACAACCATGAATATGCGCATCATTCCAACTCAGCTGAATTGGGTTGCTTTCATTTGGAATTTGATAACTTCATATTTAACAAACAAACTCATTACTCATTCTATATGGAAGGAATAAGTAATGAAGTTAGCACTCACCTTCAGTGATGCATTGCATGTACATGCTACTGAATCTGCAAGAGTTACTATATATATATTATTGAGATTGGTATATATCACCTCTGTAAGGTGTTCAAGTCAAACCAGGTAGCGATATCATAAAGCGACATTCAATGGTTGTGTTAGCACGACTTCTATTGCTCATAACCTCATACCGTGGCTCGAGTTATGAGCAAACATACTTCAACAGATGTTTTGCAAAGAAAATGAGACTTTTGCTGAATAATGTTCAGCCATTGTAAAAGTTATCCATTGAAGAAAATAAATACCTCTTCCATGTTTTCTGCTACAGAAGAACTCATCTTTTCTGGTTGCGCTTTCGTGTCATCCCAGAAACTTCCCATTAGATTCAATATTTGGGTTCCTGCAGTTGTGATACACAACCGCCGTCTTTCATATGGGAATATCCAAGCACCATAGCATTCTGAAGAATAATGCGCATCTCCTGAACCTTCTTGAATGCTGATTCTTTCCAAATCTTTTGAGTGAGTTTCTTTTCCACTTTTAGTTATGAGCAAAGTGCCACCTGAATTTTTTTTCCCGGCTAACAATTTACAATATGGGTGTTTACCCAAATACTCATTAAGCATTCTTCCTGAATTAGAAGCTTTGTCACCTACCAAAGCTCTCAACAAAACATCAGATGTTTTCTCTTTCCCTATGTCAGCTTTATCCATAAGTTGGAGTTTATTCTTCAAAACTACATTTGATCCTTTATTTCGAAAACTTGCATCACTTAACTCTTCCTCCGACTTCCCTGTACCCTGAGATGAAGTAGCCACAGTAGGTGCTCGAACAAAACCAACATGCTCTTCTCCTTCTCTGATATTCTTTGAGGCTCCTTGCATATCTTCTATAAGATAAGGACTTCTATCCTTTCCTGGAAGTGATTGTTCTGGTATATTCTTTTCTGTTCTAACTTCATCTGACCAAAAACATTTTGGAGAAAATTCCATTTCCAACCTGCCCGATGCAGATTTTATTGGTGGCGGTGTTTCTTTTGGTTTCACATCCTGCATCACCACAAGTTTTGTTGATCAACATTTTAGAAAAGTAAGAATTTGCTGGTTCTAACACGCAGAATTTTAAAACAATAAACCAAACACACCTGATTTAGACTACTTTCAAATGCAGTTATCATGTTCCTTACATTGCTAGGAGTTTTGTTCACTGGGTTTTGCTTCCCCAGGACACTATCCCCATGTCCTTTTAGTTTCACAGGAATCTTATCACTTGCAGTCACTTTTGGTTCTGAGCTTCCAAAATACAGAGCTTCTTTTGAGCGAATGGTTTTAAGGGGAATATCAATGGGAGGAGGCTCCGTTCCTCTCTTCTTTCCTAAGCTCTTGTGGCTTTCTTCATTTAGATTGGCTCCAAATCCTTGTGAGACAGGAGCAATGGATGGAGAGCCTTCATGTTTATCTGGATCATTCTAAAACAGGTCAAATGTTGTGAGAAGATCTTGAGGTAATTATCAAATGCTTTGTTTTTCAATGGAAGAAACAACATTCACAAGCAATGTTCAGGGATCCTTAACTGGACTTGTTTGCTTCAGAACACAATTTGTTCCTTCTCTGTTGTCCAGACAAGATTTTCCACTCTTGGAAAAAGTGGGAGGAGTCGCTATCAGACTAACTTGAGTAGCCATCACTTCACTTTGAAAAACTCTTTTTCTTGAATCTTGAGAAGGTGGAGCATTCAGAAAATCAAGAAAAAAGCCTTTCAGATAGGGGAGTTTGATATTACTATTTGTTCTTTTTGCTTTCAAATTTCTGTTTAAACATTTTCTAATTTATTTCATTTAAGCAAGATCAAACCTGAGACCTCATGTTTGGGCCATGAAGATGATGCAACCCTACTATCAACATCAGTAGCATATTCTGGACATCTAGGTTCATTGCTGAGAAGCTCATCATGTTTCTTTTTCAATGCCAACTCTCTCTGCAAACAAGATTTAAACATATGACAAGAAGACAGAAGAGATACTTTATGCTTCTTCTAACTCCCAAGAATGAAAACAAAAGGCTTGAAAGCAATAAGGCTATGTAACTACTCCAATAAAATACATTTTGCGCAAAAAGATTTCAATGACAAGCTTCACTACCACGTCAACTAAAACCAGAATCAACACAACCATCTATTTGGAAATACAAAACTAATTGTCTCATGGGGCTAATGAAGAAAATTCCTAAGGATTGCTCTAGTTTGTGGGTACAGAAACACTGGAATTGCTGGTTTGTCGTGCCATCAGTAGATAAGTTAGTGATCGCTTAATAACAATAACTATCCAATTGGACTAGAAGGGCACAAGAGAGTTAAGATATTAAAGGAAGAGAACAGAGTAACTGCACCATGAGACGGATACGATGGCGGTCTGCTTCACTGAGGACAAACTGCACCTTCATGCGCACATGCCCACCTCCTTCCAAGGGAAATGTGTCATCCCAAATACCCTTCTCTATTACTAACCTTGTCTCCACACCTGCAACCAATCATAACCATCCCGTTGCTGATGAACAGATGAATAAAATTTAGTGCAAGTTATCAATTAAAGCAAATGGGAAATGATTGTGCTAAACCTGTATGTGATATTTCATTTCCCTTGGCGTCCTGCAGTGTAACAATCAGATTTTCGCGGAGTGTTGTTAATGGACTGCTCCAACACACAACTTTTATAAGTAAAACTTGGACGTTTTATACATAAAAATAAAACTGCAAAGTACGAGAGGAAACGATATTACAAAATGAAATCTCCCTTGTCGCGTGTTTCATACTCCCTTTTGCCCATGGAAACTACAGAATGATTATGAAATACAAGCCCTGTAAGATTTTAATGGTCCAAGAAAAACAAGGAAAGGAAAAAAAAAAAAATTGGTCTTCGTGTACCCTTTATGGACATTTGCGAAGGTGGTGATGATGACTGAAGACCCATGAAATCAAGAACTGGGAAGAAATAAAAGTGGAACATATTCAGCTGTAACAAAGGAACTGCCAGGTTTGAAATTCAGTTAAGAAACTACAGTTCTGTAGTACCTGAGACTTCGATGGCTCCTGGCATTGAAGGTCAAAAACTTGATTTTTCAAGTTGGCTCAAGTATCGAAGAGTCAAGAGATCAACCAGGGACGCAGAAGTAGAAGAGCTATGATCTCATATTGAAAATCTAAAACGATTGCTCCAGGTAAGAGTAGTGTTTGGGAGCATCTGCATGAGTTGGGATTGGATAGAAAAGAGTGGATGTGGTTGGACTACAAGCAATTTAAATGGTGGGGTCTCCACAAGCCTTACAACTATTTCTAACCTCTACTTGGTGCAAAGCCAAATCTCTGATTTGTTTTTTGCCACTATCTCAAAATGAACAAATCCTTGCGCCCTGATGACTGATGAGACCTCCCTACAGTGAAACTTTCAACTAAGTACAGACTCTTCAGAACTGATCTAACCACAGAAAGGTAGTCCTTATAATGCCCTGCAAACCATCTGTCAATTCAATTACTCGTTTAACTAATTGGCAAAGAACGAAATTATTAGCCACAAGTAATACAAATAATGTCCTAGTTTTGGTGTTTACATTTGCAATATCTATCTCATTAGCCGAGACATTGAAGAAGAATGCAAGAGTAATGCATATCCAATTGCAGAATCTCTAACTCATAACTCATGAGCAACCCAAAAAGCTAAACTCATATCTTTTTTACAACAAACACCAATGTTAAAGTATCAATTAAAGACTTGGATTGGACTTTGCGCGTATAAACTGTTTAAGAATGGCTTTCTCTTCATCAATTTGTTTCTTCTCTTCACGATCCTTGGGTTTGATTTTTCTCTTCTCTTCTAATATCCACTTAAAAAGGTCATGCTGCTGATCTTCAGGTACGTGCTCCTTTTCCTCCCGAATAACTGGAGGAGGTGGTCTCTCAGGAATTGAAGTTGTTGCAGGTTCCAAGAAAGCTTCTACAGGAACTTTGTCATTTTCCACACCTCTGTTTGCTTCTTTGCTTGTCGTTTTCTTTTTTGGCTTGACAAACATATAAGCTGCAAGTGGTTGAAAGAAATCCACAAAACCCAGTTACAAACTTGTATTATTAAGCATTTTATTCGCAAGTGCATGAGTTAAGAGGGAACGAAGTTTTGAGTTGAATCATTGCTCCAAAGCATCAAAAACTAAACTATAAAATAATCAACAATAACAGAAACTGAAAATGTACATACATACATCCACAAAATTTTATTTTGCAATTTCAATCTCATATTTAACTCCTAGTTACCCAGACAGATAAACGAGCATCCAGAATTCAATCATTTTGGTTCCAGCAACACAACAGTGCAAGAGCTGGACTATTAGAGTGCATGAAGGACATGGTGAAAGAAGGCATGGGACGACAAATGCTTTCACAAAAATAAATAAATACCTCTCTTAATTGAAATGGAAAACATGCATGCATGCATCATCAGGATTTTACTCATTTTCCTATTGGCATTCTAGGGTTTCGCTGGCACAATTTTAAATAATTGGCTCTTTTAAGTTCCCACGATTACAAACAGTGAACCAATTGTGTCTACCCACTATGTACCACATAAAGCTAATTGGAAAATCTGTCCCCTGCCCCCATATCCTCATCCTGAACGTTCTGCGATCCTATTTCCAGGTGACTCTAATCTGACACCTAGAAATGATGACATTGAAAAAAAAGTTTGATATGATCCTTCAATTAACAGTTGAGGAATAAGGAATTGTGAGCTCCTACTTAAATCTTAGTGGACCATTCTGAATCAGTTGGAGGAGTGGCAAGAAGAACATGGCCACCTTTGGCATTTATTTCTAGTAGACAGCTAATCAAATTGCTCATGCCTTTATATTGCCAGTACTGACATTAATTGCAGAACCCATAGGTCATAAAGGATTGTTAAATGGTAATGAACTTGCACGATAAGTAATTCCATCACGGTTGCTACATCAATATCCAATTGTATAATCAGATCCCACATAATTATTCTTCAATTTCAATCAACATATTGGTCCAAGTAGATGTGGAAAATGCTAATATATATATATATGAAAGCAGAAGCTTTGACTATTTGAGAATAACTTAACAACATAATGTCAATATCCTAAAAAACAACTGGACTGGAACTCAAAATTAGATGCACAATGACATCCCTGGTTCCAGGGAGCCGAAGTAATTTCATCAGCAGATTTTGCACAGTCTTCAAACCATGCTTTGATCTACTAAAAATAGAATATGCACCATTGAACACAAACTTCACCAAGCTCAGATAGAAGCTGATCATAAAGTTTTTCAAAAAAAATGCAGCAGCTGACATATATCTAGGCACTCAGATGCCATGTGTCTTCCAGCAGCATGTAAATATAGTTACTTGCACAAATACTGCTATGACTATTCATCGAGAGACAAAACATTACCAAATAAATGCTCAGTGCACTGAGGACTCCAGTAAAATGGACAAGAAAAAGAAGGTTGTCTAGGAATCTATCAATTTCTCAACAAAAGAAAAACCCAAAGCAGTCAATATAACAAACACATTGTAAACAGAAAATCAAAACCCAAAAGAACAAGAATAGGGATTTTACTACCTCCAAGACCAAGATTAACAATCATGAATAAACGCCAAATGGGCTTCAGCTTGTATCGATTAATTAGCGTTTCTTTCGAGTTCAAGCCTGCAGCATTTTCTGATTTAGAACCTTCCATTTTCATCGATGCTTTTGCCAGCAGCTTTCACTTTTATAATACACTAACAATAACAATGACAATAATAAAGAATTCTTTCCTTTTCTTTCTCACAGCTTCCTTTTTTGTGCTGCCTCTTTCTGGATTCTCTCACAGTTCCGCGCTTCATATAATAATAATCAAGAGATAGCGACCGAAGGGAAAATTAAAGAGGAGAGAAAACCAGCAGCTCATTGTGAAATATTTTGCTAACTTTCATTTTCATCCCTAAGATCTTACAAATTTTAGTTTTGCCCATATATTTTATTTATTTACTTTCATTTAAATCCTTTTTTAAGAGTTTTTTAGTCCTCATACTCTAAACTAGATAAAATTTAGTCTTTTAATGAAATTTTTTTTATTAATTCCTATATGTCAAATTATGAACTTTGTTAAAATTAATCAAACATTTTAAATAAGTTAATGGGAAAGGTAAGGTTTCAAGTAGGTTTAAATAGGTATACCAAATTAAAAATATAATTCTTTTAATTTATATGAAAAGATTTGATAGAATGATGATTTAATGGAAAAGTGGAGACTTTACACCTATACAATAGACAAAATTAAAAATATAAAAATATTGAAGACTTGCTGGACAAATTTTAGCCATGTAGGTTTTGGAAACAAATTATTGTTATCATAATATGTGTTGTCAATTTTTATTAAAGGGTAAGTTATTTTGAGAATTTTATGGTTGTTATTTTTTTATTTTATAATCTAAGTTTTTTAATATTATAATTTGCAACTTGAATTTTGAAGGTCACCAACACTTTACATCCTCAAGAGTTGGCACCAAAATAAAATTGATAAAAAACATGTATTTATTTACAAGATTATCATTATATTTGAAATAATAATTAAAAAAATCCTTTTTTTGCTCAGTATAGTATAAACAAAAACAAATATATATATATTAACAAAAAAAAATTAGAAAACCCTGGCCCTTATTTTTTCCCATTTTTTTCTCCTCTTTCTTACACGATCGCCAGCCTCTTGGACTAGTTGTTGACAACCACAATTACCCAACCCTTTATCTTTCTCCCTCATTTAATGTAAAACCCGGGGAAAAATAAAAGTTGTTTAGATTGCAAACTAACTACATGAGAAATAAATGTGAAGAAATTCATGCATATGGTTAAATAAAAACGAGAATTCAGAAATTTTTGAATATAAGTTTTTGGACGAAATATTTCGAGACATTATAAATCAACACAAAAATGTTGAGGGTTGGATTAAATTAATGAAAATAAACTAAACTAAAAATTATGGGGTGAAATTATAAGAAATGAAAGGAGGTATAACTTAATTATAAGAAGAAAAAAAGATGTGGGGGCCTAAATGCAAATAAAAAAAATTATAGAGCATAAATACTCTTATTCTCACCAAAAATCTGCAGCAATCGTAAGGAAAGAAAAGAGGGAGTTTTTTGTATCCATTCTTGCAAAATCAAGAGAGAAACACCAAAATTTCAAGAACCCATCCAAGATTAAAGGTTTATAAATGGAATAAACACTTGTGGGCAAGGGATTAACCAGAAAAATTGAACAAGAAAAGAAGATGGAGGGCTGGCTGTCATTAGATAAGAAAGGAGGGAGTTGAAAATCTTCAACTGGTTGCAGATCAAAACCTTAATTCGTACCAGATAAGGTGTTCTAAACATGATCTTATAAGTCATTTCAAATTCGATAATGAATTGATGCCTTAATGTGAGTTATAGATTAGGGTTCTTAGACTTGAATTGGGGGGAAAGTATTTGTTGTTAAAATTAAGTAAATTCATGGGTGGTATGTGATTGGGGATGTGAAACCATGATAATTTACCCAGTCCAAGTGTTTGTTGATGAACGATTTTGACTATCTTAGAGGCAGAACTGGGTTCTCCTTAAATCATAGAACTTGTAGCCTCATGTCTTAGCTTTCCAACGACACTAATTTCGCTTGAATCGGAGTTCTATAACTCCAAATATGGTTAAAAATTTGAGAAGAGGTCAGACAGTAACAGTTCAAAAACGAGACAGTAACAATTGGACAGTAACAGTCTAAATGTTTCTTGATGAGCGATTTTGACTATCTTAGAGGCAGAACTGGGTTCTTCTTAAATCATAGAACTTGTAGCCTCATGTCTTAGCTTTCCAACGCCACTAATTTTGCTTGAATCAGAGTTCTATAACTCTAGATATAGTTAAAAATCTGAGGAGAGGTCAGACAGTAACAATTCAAAAACGAGACAGTAACAGTTGGACAGTAACATTCTAAATGTTTGTTGATGAGCAATTTTGACTATCTTTGATGCACAACTGGGTTCTCCTTAAATCATAGAACTTGTAGCCTCATGTCTTATCTTTCCAACGACACTAATTTTGCTTGAATCGGAGTTCTATAACTCCAGATATGGTTAAAAATCTAAGGAGAGGTTAGACAGTAACAATTCAAAAACGAGATAGTAACAGTTGGACAGTGACGATCCAAATATAAAGAAAGGAATGATAACTGGGGTTGGACAAAGAACGACAATAATAATATGTAAAATGAGAAAAATGTAAAATATTAAGAAATGACTGAAAGAAAGACTTACTGGTTGTTGATATGGTTATTATAAAACATATCCTTGAATGAGAAAAATTTATGAGATAAACCTGTGATCTGCAGGAGGGACCACAGGCGTGGAGCAACAGCAACAGCTGGGGAGCACGAGTAGAGCTTCTATTGCAGGTAGGTGATCCGCACCTATACTTTCTAGTTAAATTCTATGATTTAATATGTTATTGATGTGAGATGTGAATTACCAAACGTTGGATATTAGGAGAAATGAGGAAAGTTTGCATAATGATGCCGATATTTTGGATAGTATTCTGAATGTATGTGTATTCAGGGTGAACGGTTGTTGTGTGAATTGCCAAGGGATGA
>Ga0307513_10001325_pt1 | contig 35833 bp, 52 predicted proteins | sample 15_EM_MG_FD_202174 | JGI IMG/M metagenome (GOLD analysis project Ga0307513, IMG submission 202174) | Populus trichocarpa ectomycorrhiza microbial communities from riparian zone in the Pacific Northwest, United States - 15_EM | ecosystem: Host-associated > Plants > Roots > Unclassified | place... | reverse complement strand
AGATTTTGAGGTTTCTACCCATCGGATATGGTCGGCGGGGAGGAAATATACCCAGGAGGTGTATCATACCGGACAATCACGTTGGAAACCTTGAGAATCTCGAGTCCAATACCCTGTAGGGTGATGTTGCCTTTTGCACCCAACTAACCGATCCTTTGTGAGTTACCAGTGACATTCTAAACCCGTAAAGTGACACGTACGAGGGAGGTGTTTGAACCAATGCTGACACAGTCGTTTCCGGTGAGGGAAGCTATCGAGGCGTTCGTACCTCAGGAAGGAAGAAACCCGAATGATATCAACATACTCGTGAGGATGACCGTCTTTGTGGAATTTCCAGCAACCGCGGACTTGAGGGCGTTCAAAGTTGAAACTCGGGTGGTGGGTCCACCGGCACCTCCGGTGGTACTGTGGAAAATCACACCGTGAGTGAAAATCGAGGTGTGAGTAGTAAATAGCACATACCCCCCAAGAGCGGCATAATCGAGTACGGGATCATCCTCTCTGGTGGTCAGGACGGGCAAACCTGGAGATATTCTTTAGTAAGCCTTGAGGGTCAGGTAACGGAAAACCTTCAACAATTACACTTGGAGTAATGTTTGTTGATGACCTGTAAAACACGGACGCGGTCGGATGCTGTTCCGGAAAGAATCACTATGGAGATGGAAACTAACAGTACAAACAGTGCCGTGAGTACAGGCAGTCTCTCCCTTGTGGTATCTGCCTGTTGTTAAAGGGAATCAGACCATCATGTAACGACCTTTGGTGAACACTAACCGCCACATCGACCATAGACCCTAACCTCGGCGCTAACGAACGAGATTAGCCCAGCGAGGGCAGTGAAGAGGGCAATAAAACTCTTCATCGCTGATTGCTGAGGGGTTCTATTGAGAGAAAGTTGACTGGATCGAGGACCTGGAGGACTGGACTCACTAGACCCTCATAGTTTATATACCTCCTCGTCGGCAGTCCTGGTAAAAGAATTAATCCACGCAGATTCGCAAACCACTTTAGGAACGCCCCCTCTCAATCCATCTGATGTTCGCGTTCCCTCGCTCATTGGGTGATTATCCGTACCACCAGATAATATTATTTCCGTCGTAGAAGGGTGTCAATAACCGAGGTTCGCGCTGCCCGCGACCCGCCATGATGGGCGGGGTCTTGACAGTTCCCTTAAAAGGCACTGGATATTCGTTTATTCGAGGGTAAAAAGCCTACGAATAGTCACCCATTTGACCTTTAATAATATTTCAGATCGTGAATTCAACGTATCCACGGTTTCGCGCCAGAAATGTTCAGAAGGTACATACTATTTTTGCCCATTTTATTGGAATAAACTCAATTGTAACATTCTGCGTGTAAAGCCCAGAATCGGATCAAACATACCCCTAGCGTGCTGATGTTCTACCACCAGTACCCTACGTGTGGAAACCCACCGATCCATGCACTCCGTCCCAAGATCGTTGTCACAACCTGAAACAGGCATGCCGAGAAACACGTTTAATCGGCATACACGGCGTCTAGCGGACTAACGGGCCTCCGTCGAGCCATTGAATTACAGTCGGCAAGAAGCACAAGGAGGGTGAGACCGGATGGTTGGATAGATGGAGAGGGGTTAGAGGATCCACCTCTGCATTTTTCCGCCACCCAAATTGACCGATCACGTCGATGAGCGATGGGGGGAATGGCATATGTTGCTCCCACGCTTGTGATCACCCAGATCTCCATGACCTCCGACCAGGCGCAAGAGAGAGACGGAGACGTTCAGATAAGCGGTGACTGGTTACTACCCACGCAACCATAGCAGCAGCGATGATTAATTTTCCGAAGCGACATAACAAGCGCCCGGCGGACCCAGCAACGATAAGATTGACGGGGCGGTAGCAACGGACATGGTGGCGGCCGATATCGCCCCCATCACTGTGATTGTACAAGAAAAACATCCATCAAGGTGACTATTGAGTGTGGTGACTGCAAGGGCTTTGGTGAGAGGAAGGTTTCTGACCCATCCCATGTTAGCGTTCCTGAACGAGGGTGCGGGGTAATTTAGGGCAAACGTACCAAATATATTGTAGATCCCTCCAATCGTGTAGCAATCGCACCGACAGTGGGAGATAATCAAGATGTAGGTCACTTACGAATGCCCTTCCAAGGGTGTACACCTTTGCCGGACCGCTGAATGTGCACCACTCCCACGCAGACCTTCAACAAGCCTTGAATCTGAATACCGCGATCTATTCTATTCAGTACCGCAACACCGATGAACCCATTAAGGGCTGCGGATGGCGAGGATTGAAGTGGCAGTAATATATCAGAATATCGTGAATAGGTAACGTCGCAGGAAGCTGCTACTAACTTCTGTCCAGATGAACGGCGTCTGGAGGGGGATACCACATGGGGAATCCCTTTCAGAGAGTTGCCAGGGGTCATGGATTGGGCTTCAACGTTGATCAATGCTCAACGGTGCTGAAAGCTCTGCCAGAACTGCAGTGAAGATGAGCAGGGAAACAATACATCCCACAGGCTTTGACGGTCCAATCAGTTCTATCCTCGCATTGTCCAAAGGAATATCAGAAACGTTTCGGAAGTGACTCTGGAGGAACTAGGGGACAGGTTAATGCAACGGTATAGGGGGAACGCCGGGTCTGTGCGGTCAGCCAAGCAGCCGCGTGTTGTTCAAACGATATCCAGGGGGTGCCTGTCCTTACTCGAGACATGGACCTCTACTTTCTCCCCCGAAAAGTTGGTATCCTTCAGCTCGGCCCTCAGCTTTTCCGCCAGTGTTGGCAAGTATCCACGTTCTGTGTTGGTATGACCGCACAACACTACGTGCCGACCACTAGCCACAGCCGCCAGTACTTCGTGCTGCAAGCCAACGTGTTGAGCCTCGCGAGCACCGGATCAATGAGTAGACTGACATGAGACATCTCTCCAGTGAAGTATACGTCTGCGTCAGAACCAAGCAGCATGGAACCGCCACTTCCAGCGCATATAGCTACCGAGGTAACCTTTCCTGAGCGCGGCTGGGCCGAGCGACCAAGTTGAACTTCAGGTGCAGGAGGGTGACTGAGTGCTCGTAGACGCGCAAGTGCTAGGTGAACACGTACCAGCTGGCAAAGCGAGACCTTTCTTAATCGCGTTCACGAGACTGTCTAGCTCGACTGGCTGTTGGAATCTGACCAGGCGACCCTCGCCGCCGAGATCATCCTCTTTTGGGGTTCCAACGTATTCGACAGAGCCCGGGGCAGCCGTGCGGACAATATCACTTAGCCAATCGTTAATACCTCCTTTGACACTATCCAGTGCCGTATGAGGGGAGAAGACGGAGATGCCCTGAGCCGCACAGAGAAGGAGGGAGTTTTGTAGGGGATTTGCAAGGGTAAAAGATGAGAGGGGCTTGAAGATTGGTGGGTGATAGCTGATAATTGCTGCTGTTTGTGTGCTTATTGCCTCTTCGACCACGGCAGATGTTAAACTTCAGAGGATCGGTGTTGCGGATAGGATCAGGGGTTAAAGACGTTCAGGAACGATGTAACAACTGACTCTATGGTGAGGAGGATCCTGTTTGCCTTTTGCCGGGGAATTGGTGCTTCTAGAGGATTGGCTGGGGTTAACCTGACGCGTCTGGCGGGAAAAGGATGAGATCGATACCGAGGATGAGTCCAACCTAGAGGAAACCTTTGTCAGCCTTCGTCACCGCTCAATGACAAATCCACGCGTGGGGGGCTAACATTGTCCCATTTCTCAGCAAGTCTGAGCGGCGCGATCCTCTCGAATACTCTCGAGATTATCTGAGCTGGCGTTGTCATTGGCGGAAGGGGGGGTAATAGCCGAGCCGAGGTCACGAGCCACGGATGGCGTTGATAATCAGATCCTTTCTCAGCCTTTGCTATGTTCAACAGTATATATAGCCGCACCATCAGCGCCCTCTCCGCCAGCCTCGCACCTTCCTCTCCCAGAACAACCATGTCTGCCGCGTTTGCTAAGGAATACGTCAATGATACCATTGCCGCCAACAAAATCGTCATCTTCTCCAAGTCCTACTGCCCATACTGCAGGACGGTCAAGAACCTCTTCGCCTCCGACGACTTTGCCCACTTGAGGGGCCAGATCTACGTTGAGGAGTACGTTCCCCTTTCCTCGAAACTTCTCCGAAGTTGACCACAGCGCTCAGGCTCGACAAACATCCTGACGGCGACAAGATGCAGGCCTACCTTCGAGAAAAGACCCACCAGTCGACTGTCCCAAACATCTTCATCAACCAGAAGCATGTGGGAGGTGAATCCTTATCTGATCTTCACCCGAAATCCGCTGATAACTTTTTCAAGGCTGTGACACCGTTGTGTCGCTGAATGACGAGGGAAAACTCGCCGAGCTCGTTGCTGCTTGAAGCTCGGGACGCCACTCCCAGACATATCCTACGTATACGACCAACTGTCTACACGCTGTACATCACACATGCAATCACAGTTTCTTCAACCGTGACTTTTCCTTCTGAGCCGCGCTCTTCTGCTGTCTCTTTAACTCGGCGGTGAACTCCGTCCTGGTTGCCTTCTTCTCTACCCGACGATTCCGTCTTTCCTCCTTCACCGCATTCTTCCGAGCCTTTTTGTCCTCCCTCGACTCCTCCCTCGGTCGGGTTATCGTAACCTTCACAGCTGATCTGACGTCAGTAAAACCAACTTGACGGAACCAAATGACATACGCCGATCCTCCTCATCTTCATCCTCCTCCGGTAAGTCCTCTAACCCCTTCCTGGGGGCTGGGTTCGTAGCTGTTGGCAGACCAGTTTTTGGGTCTAACTTGATCTTTGGGACTGCCTTGCTGTCCCGAACCCTGATCAACCGTGGGTGATTTTCAAGATTGCTATAAGTCGCTGTGGAATGCGAAATGAGCCCACGGTGCGGCACTTTGGGTAGAGAAAGCCCACTGAGGATGGTTTCACAATCCCATGTATCCTTCACATCGTCGATATCCACCGGGATAGGTATATCCCCATCATCCCTCTCGTCATAGTCGCGGATTGTGACCGGTCCGAGAGCCCTTCGAATTGTATCCAACTTCGCAATGTTAGTATCACCCTCCAGTCTCGGCTTCATTTTTCCGCCAAGGATTTCGTATTCGTCCAAGAATTCATTCATCATAGCCGCGAAGTCGTCCCGGGCCTCTAGAAGCTCAGGCGCTTCGTCCGAGCCTTGAGACTGAGAATCAGAGATCTCCTCGTCCGATGCATATTCTTTCTCAATCTATTGCGAGATGCGAATCAGCGAGAGACAACGAGACTCGATGAACCCACGTACCTGATCGAACTGTTCGTCAATCATTGTCAGGCCAGCGTTCCGAGACATCGACGAGCTACTCATGCTGTAGCCCGACGCTTCTGATGAGCCTTTCCGCCGCTTCTTTCCCCCAATAACAGAGAACTGTGGCATGGAACCCACAGTGTCCCCACCCTCCGAGTACACATCCACCTCTGAACCCGCACCGTCTGGCATATCTCGTTGATTCTGCTTGAACCTCTTCACAGCCGCCTGCCAATCTTCGGGGTCGACTTCCTCTTCTTCACTATGAGGGGGGCCGCTCTTCTCATCCGCACCCCACTCACTGAACTCGAACCCAAGCTCCTCATTAGAACCCTGCTCGCCGTCCGCGATAAGCTCCCCGAAGAAGTCATCCTCCAGACCGTCGTCGACGAATGCGTTGTCTTCAAGGGCCTCTAATGTCTGTCGTAAGTGTGGATCCATATCGGGCTGGAAACCGGCAATCGAGGAGGGGATTGCCTCCTGCGATTCATAATTTCGAGGCAACTCCTGTTCGGAAGGTAACGCCTCCTTCGGTAGATCGTCCACGAGCTGGATTGGGGCTTGTGACTTTCCAACCTTGCCTTTACCTTTCTGAACGGAAGGCGCTTCGATGAGGATGCTTTCTACCCCGTCTTCTTGTATCCCAACGGGTTTGAGATGCTGCATATAATCGTACTCGCTGTCGTCGAAAAAGATTCCGTAGTCTGCAGCTTCGCCGACGCTTGCCCTCCCTCCGGGACCAGCACCAAGATCGCCATCATCAGAAGAGACGGCCTGGGCTTTGCCCTACTTGCGCACATCTTCAGCAACAGCCAGATTTCGGTAGGACGAAAGGGTCCGAGTGAGACTGACCTTTTGATTATCCCGCTCGAACTCCTTTAAGACATGTTTACTCGAATCGGAATCGTGGATCAGGGGATCTCGTTGTGAACGGTGAACGAGTTGGAAGTGCCTCGCTCCTGGCTGACGGTATATCGACTTGGGAGGCATTTTTTGGTGGCTGAGCGCGTAAGGGTTTTTACACTGATCCGGATTTAGTATCCAGTTGATCGACTTCGAGTTCATGCAAACAAACCTGCCTGAGTGGTAAACATGGTGTTGCTCTGGCACTACTTACTGCGGTTGTACAGGTCTACAGCTATTCAGCAGGATACATATAACCGCACGGACATTTTACAACCGAATAACGCCTTGCGGATCCATACCGGGCGGCCCAGTGATTTCCGTTGGGGTCTCAATTTCATCTTCGTCGTCATCGTCACCCAGCATATGCGCCGCCTCTTCACGGCTCGTAGGCAACCTAGAAAACCCAGATCCGGTGATCCCGTCGCCAGAGAACCCCTGCCAGTTGTTACTGCTCCCCCAACGATCCCTACTGAATCTCAATCGGTCTGTAAACTCGTGAACGCGCCCCCTGACCCCGGAGAGATCGACGTTCGGCACGGAGTCGAAGGGGACAGTGGGGAATTGGTCGATCCCGCGGAGACCAAGCATGAAGCGGTTCCATAGGATCGTGAATAATACCCAAGCTATGATCGATCCGACGATTCTGGAGGGGCAGCGTTAGCTCGTGTGAGTGAAATTCTGGATCAATACTGACGACAGGATGATAATCCCAACCACTCCGAAAAATCCAATACCATCAGACGTTGGGCACGCATACTGCCGGGAACGTCAATTTGGAATCGGAAGGCGTGAAGGTGGCGACGTACACTGGTGCGCCATTCAATGAAGAACGCGCAAGCGGTTGCATCCTGAGGTGGCAGTTCAGCAAGTAGCTGCGGTTGACCTGTAGGCAGGGATAAAGATCAGCCTGCATAGATGCGTTGTCGGCACGGACCCGTGGAAGATACGGATGGGTCACAGATGAACCTGATGGCAGTCGAGGCCCTCAAATCACCACCACCCACGCATTTCGATCCATCCTTCATAACCAACAGCGGATGCCCATCTCGCACATCAAGCGCGGTGTTCACTTTTCTGCATCGTTAAGTCAGATCGCGTGCTCGATAGTAAAGGGATGAAGTACCCACCCTATCGAGAAATCGCCCCTATCCTTCCTGGTGAAACCGCCAACATCGCCCGAATCTTCGAGAGCCCAAGTCTCCGTCTGTACGTTCTTGCAGACATTGATGTAGTATTCTCGTCCTTCGGGCGTCGTAAAGGAATAGTCCTTTCTGCACTAGCCAAAATCAGGTTGTTTATCCACAGAGCGTGACGGGGTATTTTGCTACTTCGCAGATAGGCTGTTGAGATCATAATACGTCCCTCCCTTGCCATGTACGGTGCAAGGTTTCTCGTCACGCGCGGACGCGGCGAGGACGAAGAGGGCCAGTGTTGCCGCCGTAGCGCACTTCATGCGGTGAGGGATGTGGAATGTGACGGAGGGACAACAGCCGAACGCTGATTGGACGCGGGCTGCGACTCCGAACCGAACCTTTCCACTTCCTCCTCCGACCACACGCACTACCTCTTCCTCGATGGCGTCCACGATGCTGCGGCGCCAGCTGTGCTCGCGCTCTACAAGAATTATCCAGAGGTCCCTTTCCTCGACCTCCGCCGTCCGCCAGCTCTCCCAGGCTCAGCAGGGAGCCCAGACGACCGGAGCGAAGAACATTTTCGACACCCACATCGTTGAAGACTTACAAGGCGTCCATGCCTCTGATATTCTGGCGGAAACTGGTTCCAGAAAAGAAGCTAAGATTAGGCACTTCACTGGTATGTCACTCCGCCTGGGGACTTCATGACGGTGTAGTTATTCACGCGTTTGCTACTTTACAGTAAACTTTGGGTGAGGGAAGCCGGTTTGATAAATAAGTTATGACTGAGAAGGATTGTTCCAGTCCCCAGCACCCTGCCGCTCACGGTGTGCTACGTTTAATTCTCGAGCTGAATGGTGAGGAAATTCTGCGGGCCGACCCGGTGAGCTTGGATGGTCACTTGAAGCAGTGTTTCGATCGGCCTGACGGAAGGACTGCAGCATATCGGTCTTTTGCACCGTGGAACAGAGAAGCTCATTGAGTACAAGACTTACACCCAAGCCCTCCCCTATTTCGACCGACTTGATTACGTCTCCATGAGTATGCGCAGCCGTGACTCTCCCCCTTCTCTGCTTAACCATCGTACCCAGTGACGAACGAACTCTGTTACTCCCTTGCCGTTGAAAAGCTGCTTAATATCGAGGTTCCGGACCGTGCTAAGTGGATTCGTACTCTTTTCGGAGAGATCACCCGTATCCTTAATCGTACGTGCACTTCCTCTTTAATTTAACCTGGAACACCCTCTAAAAACAGTTACGTGAATAGACCTAATGGCCGTCCTCACCCATGCCATGGATGTCGGCGCGTTGACCCCCTTCTTGTGGGGCTTCGAAGAGCGCGAAAAGCTCATGGAGTTCTACGAACGTGTCTCTGGCGCCCGTCTCCACGCCGCGTACGTTCGACCTGGTGGTGTCGCGTTTGATCTCCCCCACGGACTGTTGGAAGACATCTTCAAGTGGGCGACCCAGTTCTCGACTCGAGTAGATGAGATCGAGGAGGTCGTGACTGGAAACCGAATCTGGAAACAGAGGACCGTTGGCATCGGTCTTGTCACAGCAAAGGAGGCCATGGATTACAGTTTCTCCGGAGTCATGCTGCGTGGCAGCGGTATCAAATGGGATCTAAGAAGGGTCGCTCCCTACGACAAATATGACGAGGTACGATTTCTTATGGAAGAACCATTTGTGGACTAGGAGATCTAACAGCCGAAAAGGTCGAGTTCGACATCCCCATCGGACAAAATGGTGACTGTTACGACCGTTACATGTGCCGCGTCCAAGAATTTAGGGAGAGTCTGAGGATCGTTAACCAGGTTTATCTCAATGTTCCAGCCCACAAGATTGCGACTGACAGAGGAATCTTTCTAGTGTCTGAACAAGATCACTGAGGGTGCTGTCCGTGTTGATGACCACAAACTCGTACCACCACCCCGTGCCTCGATGAAGGAGAGCATGGAGTCTCTAATCCACCACTTCAAGCTGTTCAGCGAGGGATACTCCGTCCCACCTGGCGAGACTTACTCTGCCATCGAGGCCCCCAAGGGAGAGATGGGAGTTTACCTCGTTTCGTAAGTGAAAGGTACACATCGCCGCCCGCCCCTTGTGCTGAATGCGTGCCATTTAGCGATGGTTCAAATCGCCCATACCGGTGTAGCATTCGTGCCCCCGGTTTCGCTCACCTTGCCGGCGCAGACTTCATGATGAGACGTGAGTGTTTCTGTTTCGTTTCAGATGCCGGTCTGATCTGGTCATGTAGACGTATGTCCATAACTGTGCGATGAATATCTTCCCATCATACTGACTTTTACCCTAGCATCTCATTGCCGATGCCGTTGCCATCATTGGTACAATGGTGAGTTCTTCCTGTGTTCCCGTAAGATGCCCGAGATCTGACTGTTTTGCGCATAGGACCTCGTGTTCGGGTATGTGGGTACGATCTTCCTGATGGGACTGATGCTCACAAATTTTCTCCAAAAACAGCGAGGTAGACAGGTAGACTTGGGCCGATGTAGCTCTTTGTTACTTCTCTCCGCACTTGCTAAAAAAAATCATAATTATCCAAGCAAATGACGTGAGACTTGACCTGTGCTTCACGGTTTTATGTGTCCCCAGGGGGTGAGAAAGGCATTGGCTATTTTCTGAGAACGTACTCAAAACAACAAAATGGGTAACAGTCCGAGTGTAAATGCATTAAACGAAAGTTATAGAAGAGTAAACGTATGTCCACATAGTCATACGGGCGATACCTGCGCTTAGAGTCCCCAGAAGGCTCCAGCGGCAACGAGAACACCCACAACAGTGGCACCGATGCCAGTCATGCCAATGGCCCCATTGCCACCATTGAAGGATCCGGTAGGTGAAGTGCTCGGGGATGTACCGGTGGATGTGCCTGATCCACTCGAGGGGCTCAACGTCCTGCTAATGGTAGAACCAATACCAGAGGTCGACGTGGGGGGACCACCAGAGCTGTGCAGGAAGCAGGTGAGATTCGTTAATCAAACAATGGGGGAAACACATACAGGGAGGTCACGCTACTGGTTCCGGATGTGCTGGGGGGTAGCGAGGAGGAGGAAGAGATGGGATCAGTGATGTCGAACGCGCTGGTCTGGGAAAGCGTGGTGGTGACATCTCCTACGGGAGAGGCCTGGAAGGTGTATCCGGGGCTATACAGAGGATGAGTGCCAAGTTCCGATGAATCGGGAATACAACAAGGTTGAGACTCACCCTGCTGGGACGACAGGAAGGAGAACAGTAATGGTCCCATCTGAGGTAGCGATGGTGTTCCTCAAGGCGAACGTATTGCGGAAGATATCATTGGTCAGGTCTATGAGAGGGAGAGTGAGTCTTTGTCTTTCCTCATGACTGGACAAGGAACAGGGGACTGACAAAGGTCGAATGTAGCAGGATCTCCGGGGGAAGTCGTCCAAGTGATGGTGATTGAGCTCGAAGAATGAACTTGAACGGTGGGTTGACTGAGCTGCAAGGCCGAGATGACGGGGAGGGCGAGGAGGAGCGTGCTGTGACAGAGGGGTTAGTTTCTCAAGATTCCTCTCTTAAAGTCGGACAAGATGTTGCCAGGTCCTACCTGAGTTTTTTGAACATGGCGAAGTCTGCAAGAGAGAAGGGAAGGTAAAGAGTGACAGGTGGGACGACGACACGAGATGAAAAAACGACGACGTTTGGAAGGAAGAGATATAGTCGAAGTGTTCGGAAATTCGGGTCGCCGATGGTCACGTGGTCGATCATTCCGTCGCTAGCGGGTTCGGCTTGGAGATCAAATGTCTTGGAAATTTCTCGGGGGCGAGAACATCATGTAAATAGTGGGGGCGAACATAACTCTACAAAATAACCTAGTAGTTCTAGTAAATCTGGGAGAAGGAGTTTGCATCAGCGCTGACTGCTATGTGCCAGTTCCGTGGGGCTAGCTCACCTCGTCGAAAGGTCTTGTATCTTGGAAACAGCTGTCCCAGACCTCGTTGACAGCCTTTTCCGCAGTCTCTGTATCGGGACAAGCAGGGTTTGCAGCCACAGATAGCACAGCCCTTCTCCTAACGCATGCCTGAAAATAGTTCTCATAAGGGGCTGAAAGGGACGTAAAGATGGAGCGGGCATACCTGATGTTGCTTAGTGAATGAAAAGAACCCCCGGCGTAGCTCCCGAGTCCACTTACAGTCTCCGCTCAGACTATTGGCCCTGATCTAAAGAGAAAAAAAAAAAACATCCGCCACCAATTCGAATCTCGCCAAGAAAACGCGAGCGTAATGGGGATTATGCGCACCTCACTGCAAGCGTGATGTCGCAAGTTGTTCCAGTCGACCCTGAACATGCACTGGTCATACATATGCACCAGCTCATGTACAATGGTGTGTTCCATATGAGTCTTGCTCCAGAATCTGCCTTGACAGAGTATCGTGATACCCGCGCCGGGGACGAACCCGCCAGAGCGGTCGAAGCTGCACGGTTGGCAACTCAAATGCTTCGGAGCGACTGGGCACCCGGACTGTTCGAGCCGTTTCAACATGAAGACCACGGCCGGGCCTAGAACAACGCGTTGAGGAGATCCCAACCAGACAAGGAAGGGGCGTCATGCGAACCCACTGTAGTTCATTAGTTCCTTCTTCCATCGGTTGCACACGTTGTGTTGGTGGGTTTCGAGCTCTCGTAGCCTTTCCTCCTCTGTGATCCCGATCCCAGTTACGACCGAGAACTTGCGGCTCCATTTGTTGAAGATACTGGTATCCCCGGGCTTGGGTGACTGTGGACCTGTGTGGTCCGGCGTGACAGACATACTGAAGGCTCAGTCTCGGCTAGAAAGGCGAACTTGAGAACCGCGTATCAATCCACTGACAGGCGACTCACTGAGTTGGTCTACAGTATTCCGAGCCCAGCACCACCGACAGCATACACGATGGCAGATGGAAAGTGATCGGGAATCCTGGGACCGGTTACACAATGACCGGAACCCCAGTACCCATTCACATGCACGTTTCTGGCTCACTGCTATACACGTATCGCCCTGAAGATTTTTCATCAAGGCTAGCTCGACATGAGCCAACCTCTCCAGCTCCCCTTCAAGCTCTCGGATCAGATCCAGGCCTCTCATGCAGGACCACATGTCCTCTTGATTCTATTGAATAGACCAGAGGCGATGAATGCGATATCTAAGGAGATGGAGGAGAGCTTGACGCTTCTCTTGAATTGGTTCCAAGGCAATGACGACTATTGGTGCGTTTATCGCCAGCCTTGGGGTCACTCTGCATCGACCTCACGCAGCACTCAGGGTAGCTGTTCTCTCCGGCAACGGAAAGATTTTCTGTGCTGGTGCAGACTTAGTGGAGTGAATGCAATTTTAGTCTTCTATACCTATCCCCGTTAACATGATCCACCGCCCTTCTCAGGTGGCTTAAACGAGACTATGCTGGTTTCGGAACTCAAGTCACCAGCGATCAAGAGAGACTGATAAGCATGTCGCATGGGTTTGGCTCCCTCTCTCGAAGGTACACTCTCAACAAACCGATCGTTGCAGCAGTGAATGGCGGCGCCTTTGGAGGAGGAACCGAGATGGTCCTTAACTGCGACATCGTCATTGCCGAAGAGAACGCCAAGTTCGCACTCCCTGAAGTCAAACGTGGTGTCATCGCTGCTGCGGGAGGTACCGGGAGTCATCCACTGTAATCACCCCCAGGTCTCATCTTTGTGATAGGTATCCCAAGGCTACTTCGCGTCTCGGGTTATCAGCTTGCTGCAGAGATGCTCCTCCTTGGCCGAAACGTATCCGCTGTGGAGGCTCGTGACCGTTTCCGATTGTGAGTGTGCATGCTCGAGCGTCACTTATCCTCTCTAAACACATACAGTGTGAACGAGGTGGTTCCTCGTGGCAAAGCTATCGAAGCTGCGATTGCCTGGGCGCTGAAGATCTGTGAAAATTCTCCCGACGCTGTACAGGCAACGAAGAACGGCTTGATACTTGGGCTGCTCCGGGGGAATATCGAGGAAGCTTACGCGTCCCATGCGTGGGGTGAGGCTAGCAAGAAGACATGGGTTGGTGAAAACATCAAGGTGGGTTGCGGTTGCATTCAGAACGATCTCGTTCCGGGAAGCTTACTCCACGCCCAGGAGGGACTCCGCGCATTCTCTGAGGTGAGGGCACGTCTTCTACTCGGGATGAGTCTACTGACGAGATAACAGAAACGAAAACCTGACTGGGGCAACCCCTCAGCGAAGCTGTAAACCCTCGCCGCTATATCATTCGACCCGTGTAACCCCACAATACTCATATCAGACGTACATACATTCTGTCATATGTATTACGAGAAGGACATACCAGTTATTGTATTACAAATCATTCTCCATCTCTTAAATAAAACTCCCAACTTCTATCCTCTCCTCCCTCACCCGTCTTGCCTTTCTCACCCTTCGTCATCCGATGTTCATAACCCTTCCATACCCATCTATGAAAGACGAAGGAACGCAGCACGGTATACGTAGGGTTAGGATGTTTCATGCAAGTTGCTGTAGGAGGGGGAGGATTCTTCGCCAGACGACAAATGTCCCCTGAGATTTCCAGTTATCAGTGACGTTGCCCGACACGAGAGTAAGTCCTTACATTCAGTGTAGGGTGGGACATTGCGTAGGGTGATGATGACCGTCCCTCTGGAGGAACCCGCCTGTCCACTCGGCTTACCCTCTTGCTCTGAGTCTTCGTCCGTGTCGTCTTCTTCCCTAGCTTTCCCTTTCTTGTTTAGGTTCCCAAGCACTGGTGGTGGCCCTCGGACCAAGAACCCAGAGACAGACCGAAGGAATCCCAGGATCATGAGTTGGTTCGATAGGATATTTCTATCCTGATCGGCGATTCCCTTCCCTACAAAATGTGCCGGTCGGCTACCCACCCTGATTAACATGTAAATCCAGGCGGCACTTACCCGCGTGAGGAAAATTCCAAACTACTCTGTCCCAACACTTGCCTTTTAGCTGAGGAACCTTTTCCAACTTCGTTGCGTCCACTCCGAAGAGGAGGTTTACCCCTTTGGCTCTAAGAGCGTTGACTTTCTCCCGAGCATCTGGGTACTTCGCGAGACACCCCTCCTCCGTATCGTACGCCGTCGCGGTTATATTTTGTGGGGGAAGGTGCTGAAGTTGCGACGGAGGATTTACCACCAAAGCATAGGCGAACGAAAAGTTTCCCTCCCCGATCAGGAGGATCCTATCCGTCGGGGAAAACGGGATCGTCACCGCCTTCTTCACCGTCTGTTTCTTGGCCGCCTTGGCCTTTTCACTTGACTTTGCGGCCTGGGCAATCTGAGATTTTTGCTTGAGGCGTGACTGTTGTTTGAGCAGGGCCGTCTGGAGCGATGACTTCTTTTTGCCTGCCATGAGATGATCGCGTGACGGGGACAAACGAAGAAGGCGTAGCAAGCGTGGGAAATTTTGGATCCAGCAGTCCCACTCGGACACGTTTACAATCCAAAACACCACGCGACTCCAACAAGACCCCACTACCCACACACTCATTCCCTCAACTTCCCTCAAAAAACACCTCACAGAATGGTCCGTATCTCCCCCACCCGATGACATGGAAACCGCCGCAGAGGTTGCTGACTTCGATGTTATGCTATCTATGAACTGACAGCCGACCGAATTTGAGCTTCGCCAAAAGAATCAGCAGTTCGCCAACAAGGCTCGAGCTGGCAAGAACCCAGTTAACAAATCGCGCAAGGAGAAGCTCGAGAAACGAAGTCCAATCAGCGCTTGGGCTTTGGGCGCGGTCGCGTTTGTGATTTTTGGAGGAGGTACGTTCGACTAAGCTGGTCGACCAAGCCGCGTACAGTACTGACCATCTCCATCCTTTCAGTACTTTTTGAGCTGGTCAGAGTTCTGTTCCTGTGAGATAGGGACGCCCCTGTCATCCGGATATCTTCAACATGCATATGTATAACAACTCTGTATATATTTCCTCTCACCACACATTGCGGCTCCGTCTGGGTAATTAATGGTTATACATGTGCACCCGCCCACCAGCAAGGCTCATTCAACACCTCCGCCCGCTCCAGTGTGCCCGGTGGCCTCAACGCCCTCCATAGCATCGCTTTCCAGCTCCTTCTCGTCAATCTTTACGTCGTCGCCAGCCCAAATGCGCATGGTTGGTTGCCAGACCATAACGATGTTATCTTCCGACGCACTCACACCCATCCAAGCTTCCTCTTCGCCGGGTGCCCAGCAGAAGTCTGTCGGTCGTGCGGTGTGACCTATATTACTGTTTAGCATGCGTCTCATACCTATCACGCCAGCCGTACCTCCGTGTACAAATAACAACTCCGGTGGTCCGTCTTCCTGGTCATCAGGCGTCTGTTCGACTCCAATCTGGTTCAAGTCCCAAACGTTGATTCGTCTATCACTCGAGGCCGACGCAAAAACAGTGGCGTTATGTGGGGACCACGCGAGACTCAAGACTTCATCGGTATGGGACTCGAATGTGTGAACGCGGGTTGTTGGTTTGCGCAGGTCGTGGAGACCAATCGTCTGGAAGTCTTGGTCTGAGCACAAAACAGAAGGGATGGGGAGTTCTGCGAACCTTGTCCGCACTTCCCGTGACAACAAGCCACTCTTGTGCGGGGTGATAAGCGACCGAAAGAATTTCTTTGTCGTGGGCCTGGTGTTTGTGAGCTGGATCGGGTCCGGCCCGGGTATCCCAGCTAACCCAAAGAATTAGAAGGGAGGTGGGACAGTCGACAACAGTACACTGTACATCATGAGCATCTTGTCGTCTCCCACGCTCGCAAAAATATTCTCGTTTTGGCAGTTCCAGTCAACGTCCTATGCGGTGGGAAAGTTAGTTGTGAAGAGTGAGGATGTCCCCCTTGAGATAACATACCCCAACAACTGACGAGTGACCACGGTATACAGTGGTGGGTTCAATTGTGACGTTACCTTTGACATACGAGTTTAGGTCCCTGGGAAAGGCAGTGAATAGGGCCGCAAGGATGGTTCCCTAAGGCTACGTACCAGAGGCAGACAGTCATATCCTCGGACCCTCCAAGAATATGACCCTTCTTCAGGGGACTCCACGAGAGACCGAATCTACAAACGGGTTTGGTCATCGGGGTAACAGTTAGGTACAGACTGCACGCACCCTTCCTTTTGTTGTCCAACTAGCCTAATGTCCGGCTTCGCCTGGCCGTTGCGCTCCGGTTCACTCGAGTGTTTCGTCCGGTCAAAGATCAAGATCTCCCCGGACGTGCATTTGGTGGCAATCAAATCGGGGTTCTGAGGCATGTACCTTGCCTTGTTGATTTCTCCGGGATGAATTATCTTCTGGATGATCTGAATTTTTGGGGCCGTGGGGATGGTGTGGCCACCCATCTCTCCTCGTTCTTCGTTCCTCTCGAGGTGGACATCGCGTTTAGGGAGGTGGAGCGCTGCGATTTGGAGATAATCCGGGGCTTGGTTGGAAGTGTGAGTACCAAGTAAAAGTCGATGGATCGTATATGGTTTGTCTGCAGGTCTGGGTGATAGTCTAGACGCATGGAACGTGACTCGAGAGGGTCACTTACGATTCCTTGTCCGGGAACCATTGGCATGTTAGGGTTGGCCAATCAAGGGCGTGTGTGATAACCAAATCGTACAGGTAGGGTGCGTTCTTCTTCCTACAGTAGGGGTTGAGGTTATTCACCCGGAAGGAAGTACGTTGTCTGACGTGCGTACCATGTCTTGTACTCCTGTAATTGTGTTAGCACGCCACCACCTTTGCTGGAGGACAGCTCATGTATACCTCGTTGATTAGTTTGTTTTCTTCCTCTGCAGCAAGGTCTGCAGCAGGATCTGCATCTACGACTTCTTCCACGCTTGGTCTCATAGATATGACGGTGAGTGCAAAAGAGACAGACGCGTCGAGGCAAATCACGAGTTCACGCGTTTTGGGTTCAGTTGGCGCTGGGATGAAACCAGAGGCCCTATGACTACGGAAGAATATCGTGTCTCTATTGACGATGACAGTGGAGTAACAGTAGAGTATTAGTGATATCGGCCCTTCACGCTCCCTCAAGACTGGGCCTCCCATGAAGCGATGAGTTTTTCCAGGTCGAAACGTGGGTCTTCTGGGTCCGTCACAACTGAGGCCTGAGTGAGCCAAGGATGCTCAGGTATTGGGGAGGGGTATACCGGGACTCACCACCACCCTTGGAAGCTTCCTGCTGCTTCTTCCAAGCTTCTTTAGCACGGGCGACGAGGTCTTGACGCTCATGCTTTGCGTGGTGCACCTTCTCCTCGTCATGTACTTTCTGCAGCGTCCGTCGGTGCCAAATACCGTAGAACACGCCGGTGAAAAGGGCCGTGTATCGGACGACCTGAAAGGGAGGTTAAGTCGCGGTCGCGTGTGTGGTGAATGGGGGGAGGCTGACGTTCACAGTTGGAGTTGCCATGATCAAGTTTTAAACGAACGAGCCTCCAGCGAGTATTTTGGAGGTCAAAGTGGGCACGAGGAGTGCGAAGTACTGGAAAACGGAAGAGATTTGGAGTGAGAACAGCCAGGCGGGGAAAGCGGAAGCCAGTCGGTACTCACAGTCTGAGCTGGAAGATGTCGGACGGAACGGGATCAAACACGGCGCTCACATCACTCGACCTCAACTTTCCAACTCCAGTGGTCGTTCAACCCGGTACATAGTAACAAAATTCGAAATCTCGTCTGGATAGGCCCAGCGATAGAACTGAAGGATTGTTTTGAAATGCCCCATCGGTTTCACTACACGGTTTACGGTGCCGTTCAAGGCGTCTGGTTCCGGCGGTTCACAAAACAGAAGGCGGATGAACTTGGAGTAGTTGGATGGGTCAAGAACGACGTGGTAAACACTATCGCCTGCACCTGGTCCGCATGACATCTTCTCATCCCGAGCCCAATCCAGGGTGGAAGTGTTAGCGGTGTTGCCGCTAGCACTTCTGATTCTGCACTCAACCAGTTGTAAGCACATCCTCCTTGACCCATTTTTTCGTCTAGCGTTCAGTTTAGGACGTGTTTCCAGCAAACGTGCCATCAACCGTGGTCCTCCCGCCGCAAGAGTCGAGCGCGTCGATATCACCGATGAGGGCGAAACCGACGATGTCGAGTTCACTTCGTTCGAAATCCGCCGCAGTTCCTAGCATGAGCCTGGAGCTCACTCGCAACACATAGGAACTGGTCTTTGAATATTTTTGCCTCGAGCAGAGGGCCATCGGGGCGTTATGCACTGGGATCGCGGGTCTTTTAATTCCCTCTTCCATGTTCAATCCATTCTTCATACATTTATGCAATCCCTACCGTACACACATAGCCTTAGACAGTTTGAAGATACCCAAGAGAGACATTTTAACTCACCGTAATCGCATGTTTCGCGTTACACTTCGGAAGCCGTAGTACATTTCGATTACCAAAGCCGAGGATCCCCTACCGAGAGCCTACTCCAGAACCGCCATCACAGCTGCCACGACGCAATGGACGAGGACATTGATATGGACGCTCCCCAAATTTCTATCCTTCAGGACGACAAAACACCCCCACCTTCCACACCTGCCTCGCTGAAACCGACGAAATTCAAGGTAAAACTCCTCGTCAACAAGAAGCGCTCTGCTTCTCAAGCACTACCTGATGATGGCAATGGAGAGGACGAGGAGGACGAACTCATCGACGATGATGAAGAGGTACCCCAACCCGTTGAACCTCAGCCCACAGTCCCCCCTCCTCCCCCTGCTGCCCCTCCAAAGCGTGCTTCTCGGTCTAAAGCCGCCAAGACTGGTGCGGGTACGAGCAGGCGGAAGTCCAAGGCTCAACCCGCTGCGGAATCCGCACAGGTGGACAATATAACCTGGTTTGAGGTGTCTCAGCCGGATGCGGAGGGGAAACAATCCAAAGCTGCATTGGACAACACGGACTCGGCGAGCGTGGCGAGTGCCAGCACAACGAAGAAACCCACCAAGACGAGGACACGAAAGCCTCCCGCTAAGTGAGTCTCATGCATTCATTTCTGTCCCCATCAACTAATTCTACACCTGCAGGCAACTGAAAGTCGTGGCTGCGGTGCAGAAGGATGAGGGGGATAACATCAGTGAAGGTCAGTCACACTCTCCGCCATTAGGATCATTTGACAAACGCGTTTGCAGCCGCGTTTACCGGGACTGCCCCTTCCTCCCCCACCGTGAGGGAAGCGAGCCTGGATCCTCTAGACGTTCCTGGACCTCCTGCACTATCCGCACCAACTCTATCCAACCAAGACGAAAGCCTTGAGGGTGTTCCCTGTCCAGTGTATCCGCTACCATCGAAGCCTTTCCCAGTGCTTCCTCCCGTAAAAATTGCCACCGGCTTGGCTCCAAACCTCCCTCTCGACAAGAACCACACGCGGGTGCGTCACTGGCGGCCGGCCAAACGCGAAATACGAGGTATCGCCGGCGGGAGGTGGTTTGCTCAGTCTTGGGTTGGGGACAAAGAATCGACATATGCTACATCCGTTGCCAACAATCCACCCCCTACTGAGGTGGAAAAGACTAGCGGAAGTTCTTCAACAAAACTTTCCACCGCAGGTTCTAAAGGTTCGAAAAAGAAGGAGAAGGCGGACACGGCTGCATCTTCCCGCTCGAGTTCAACCGTCCCCGATCTTCCTGCGCCGAGTCGCACAACCACCGGACCTTCAAAAATGCGTACAAGTCATACCGCCGCTGCTGAGGAGGAACCCAGTCCTGCACCGTAGATTTTTGTTACCTTTGTTTACTGTCCTCTACTGTAGAAATAGATTGTAATGTCGGATACTTTTCCCAGTGATGCGATCAATTTGCGTTGTGCAATCCGGTGCCGCATACCTTAACGACTAGACTTTCTTCGGGTATATCTCTACGTCTACCGAGTGGACATGCAGACCGCTAGCTCGGACCTCCCCAAGCAACCGACGACACCGAATGCTTCTGACCATGGTGAGCGTTGAACCGCCAAAGTTGCAAAGCAAAGCAAACTTCAGTTGATCGTGCTCTCCCTTGGCTCATCGACATTACCCACCAGCTCTGTTAATGCAAAGTTACGCGTCGGACCCAAAATTCAAGAAGTACACGCACCAGGTCGAGAAGTGCTTGAGCTCGTTCGACAATGTACAGGAATGGGCGGATTTTATCTCGTTCTTGAAGCAACTGCTCAAGGTGTGTTGATTGCTTTCCCGCAGCCGGGACAATTCTCGAGCTTGAAACCGCTCTATATATAGACATTTCAATCGTACATGCAATTCAAAGAGGTTCCTCGTAAACTGGTCGTATCGAAGAGGCTTTCACAATGCTTGAACCCTGCGTTACCAACGGGAGTGCACCAGAGAGCCTTGGATGTATACACGCATATCCTCTCTGTCCTTGGGGTAAGTTGCACGGCTACCACGTAGTCTCACCTGCTAACATGTTGCAATCATTAGTCTGAAGGTTTACAGCGAGATCTGCCACTCTGGTCTGCGGGGTTGTTCCCGTTTTTCCAGTATGCCGCGACATCCGTCAAGGTCAGGTCACCGCATACGATTCCCTCTCGCTGCTCTTAAACGTATCCATCACAGCCTGCCCTACTCAACTTATACGACACACACTTCTTGCCACTACAGCAGGCTTTACGTCCGGTTATGAAGTCATTTATCATCGCTTTGCTTCCCGGATTGGAAGAGGAGACGGGGGAGTACTTTGAGAAGGTCCTTTTTCGCATATCGTTTGGAAGCTCCCTAATCCAACCCTTCACCGCATTGACTAGGTGCTTGGAATTTTGGATCGATTATCTGGAACGGTTTCCCCCTCCTTTTTCCTGCAAAACATCTGGTTGATCATGTTGACAAGCCCACCCAATCGTGGGACAGCTCTCAACTACCTTGCCCGCCGGTTACCGCGAATAAATCCCGAAGAAGGTACCCCATGTCCTCCACTTGTTTAAGATCATACTAATACCACAGAAACCCAGATATCAGCCACATTGTTGGCAGGGACACCGGGCTCATGATTCGTGCTTTTGCCGCTGTATTGGAGGACGATAACTCACTGGTCCGGCGATCAGCCCTGGATCTCTTACTTACTTCATTGAGGCTGGATAGCTTGGCTGTCAAGAATGCGAGAGCTGAAGATCGCACTATCTTGATGCGCGCAGCATGTAGTGTCGTTCTGCGGAGAGATCTGGCATTGAACCGTAGGTTGTACACCTGGTTACTAGGACCCGAGGAGGGTCCCGAAAATCAGTCGCACTATTTCCGCAAGAATGCCCTGGATCTACTGAAGTCGACTCTAGAGGTATGGATCAAGCTCTACGTCATTTCCTGACCATATAACCAATGGCATAAAAGGAAGAAATGGCCAATCCCTCCGCCGAGTATTCTGAGTCTCGCCCCTTCAAAATCTTCGTTTCGCTGCTTGACAAATGGGAAGTCGGTGGCCCGTTGACCGAGGTGCTGGTATACAACGCGCTCAAGGCCATCGAAAAGCATATGGAGGTGGAGACTGAAAGCTCTGAAGATGTAAGTTCCGAAACTTCGTTGGGCAACGCGGGCTAACTCCCGTCCTAGTTGAAAATGACTGCGAGCACCCTATACGAAGCTGCTGAGCCGCAGGTCGTATGGAAACAGCTCCTGACGTCCATCATATCTGAGATCATGGGCGAGACACCTCAGACCGAAGCAATCCACATGACGAAATTTCTCTTGGAGATGTTCCAAGTCCAGGACGAGGAGATCCAGACAATACACCTCCCCATTGTATTCTCTGCCATTTCAGAATCCATAAGGGTGCGCGCCCTGGGTTCACATCACTTCACGACTAACTGCGTATGCACAGGCGTGCCTCGAAAGGGATAGGTCTAAAGCAGCTTCGGTCCCTATTAGAGAAGCACTCATCCTTCAGGAGGAAATCCTCCGGCATATCCCTGCTACTGCCTTGAAACTGAGATCCCGACCCCAAGAAAGGTCACAGACTCTCCCACCTAAAGGCCCTCTGGAATTCGCCTGCTCCTTCTATGGTATCGAGAAGCCCCCCGTCAGCCCTACCCAGAGAGCATGTGTTGACGAACCTTTCGTGACCAACTTTGAGGACCTTACATTCCTCACGACCATCGCTGCTACGAGCTTAATGAGTTGTACACAGGAACTTGCCCACCCGTTGAGAAGTACTTTTACCCAATCCATCTTACTGGTTATGCGTTTACTTGGTCGCATGGACCAAAAGTTGGATGCGCCATTCAATGTTAACTGGGACCCGTCCGGATGGCTGTCGGTCGTGCTGGAGTCAGTGGAACATCCCGTACGTAAAACCCTATGGGACATTTTGTGTGTCGAGTTTCATTCCGGATTTACAGGGTTCAGCTTTTACGATGGTCGATCGTGTCGTTTCGTTAGCAGTGTCCCTCCATCACTCACAGTCGATACAACCCAAATTGTCGATCGACAACCGGTTGACTATCTCAAAGATGATGACAATGGTCAGTTCTTCCTTTCCCCCAGACTCCGGGAAAGTGACCTCTTTCAGTTATTGAGGTACCTGCGCCCTGAATGTGCAGTCTACCATGTTCGGGCGGTCAATTTGGTCTGGCAATTGGAGAACGCCAATCCACGATCTCATGTAGAGGCTGTACTCTCGCAAAGTTTAGCCTCCCCACAATCCCGTAATAATCGCGGAGCATACGAAGCATTCGGGGTACTCTGGAGACTGACAGGTTGGTTGTCTCATACGAAGATCGCATCTTTGGACTTACATACAACTCAAGATGACAACCTCCTTCCTGGTTTCCGATTCAAGGTCCCAATGATGATCACTCTGGATACCCTCAGGAGCGACGACACGGTGATTAAGCACATCGGTGAAATGTGGATGCGGTGTAGCCTGAAGTCCTACCTAAGGTGAGCCGCTGGGTGGTGTATCACTCAGTGAGACTAATCACCACTGCTAGGGTACTCGATCCGATTCTTTTCGATCTCCTAGACCCTTCGGTGCGCAGGTCCCGGTCTGTCACGAAGATTAACGATAGAGAACTACAAGATTTCACGTACGATGCATCGATGGACCAGCGTTTGATCAACCACCTCTTGGCCACGTTGTTGTCTGTCGTACGATTTGGCGGGCAGGGTTTTGTGAAAGTCACCAACTCTACTCCCATCAGGCGGTCTTTGCATCCGGGTCTTGTAAAGCGCGTAGAAAGTTGTAAGTGGTATGTTACATGCCTACCACCTCTGCTAAGAGATAAACTAGCTGGGTTGGCCCCTGGAGATGGTACCTATCTCGAGGCGGTACTGGATATCTTGATACAGTAAGGCCTACCCAAATGTGCGAGATGTCTGCTGATGTTAGTAGATTTCTGCAGTCTGAACCAAACAACCCACGACTTGCAGCTATGCGCCAGTTCAACACAACCACCCAGTCGCTATCCATTGATCTCCTCCAGACTATCATCGCTCGTGGTGAGGTCGACCGGACAGCTCTTGAAACGGTCGAATCTGTGATCGTGACCAAGTTGTATGCGTGTGTTCACACCGGCCGACTCGACCTCCAGAATAAACTCTTGCACCTGTTGCACTCGGTCATATCTGCGCTTGTGACACTAGGATCCCAGCTTCTAATGACTCACCAACCGCGCATGGATCTTCTTTCCGAGACTACCCAAACCCCAGACACCGAACGGGAGGCGGCGCCGCAGTCATATAATATGAACCCATTGTTGACGCAGACACTTATCGACGGGATCGGAACACTCTCGAACCGTCCCCTGCTCCAGCATTGGTTAGACTTTGTTCTTATGACTATTCCGCAGTTTCATCTGGCCCTTCATCCTGCGGTAGAACCCTTGATCGAATGCATATGCAGACAACTACGATCAGCAACGAATGACACAGCGTCTGCTCGCACCCAGGTTTCGGACACCCAGGACATCCTCTCGGTAGCGAGCGACGCGGAGCTTATTATGCTCCTCCATGCAATCGAGCGCCTGTTACTGCTCAATTTATCGAAACAAATCGAGGCTGCGGACACCGAAGACGACAGTAGCTACGCGGAAAAGTCCGCAACAGATGGCACTGGGCTCTTCGGGTATGTTTCAACTGTATTTGGGTCAGAAAACCCTGCATATGTCCCAGAAGAACAACTAGCGGTGAGTCGGTGCGAGGGCGACATTAACAAGCGCCTGATTAGGAGGTATACTAGGCTCGTTCCTCGGCAATTCGTTCACTTCATCGGGGCGTGTCTGTGCTATACAGCATGTGGGTCACGTTCGAGTGGAGGACCCCTCAACCCTGGACGTCCAAGGATGACTCCCTGTCACACATCTACAATAGAACCAGGACAAGATGTCGGCGCGTACTTGAACATTTGTTCCGGGAACGCTCTGCCGATGTTTTGGAATCCATCATCGATTGTTGGAGTGGGGAATCTTCGGTGCGGATCTACCTTCCGTGCTTTGCGGCCACAGCTCAAAAAATGCATCGTACAGAAACCAGAATCCGATTCGACGGGCGCGTTCGAGTTGGTAGACGCCCTGACTTCTAGCGCCCAAGCAGTAGTTCACATGCTTTGTGAAAGCATATACCTGCGGTTGCCGACTATACCAGATAAGCACAGGAAATCAATATCCAACACCGCATTGTAATGAATTACTCCCACTCTCCCGACCCTCAGACGCTCACAATTGTAAGCAGGACCGATGCAGTTTTGTTCAGATTTCTGGAGAGGTACCTTGGCCAGCTTGAGGGTCCTGTTGCTAACCAAGTCTGGAACCGATTTCTGCAACTGGTCAAAGAAGTTGTAATTGGATTGAAGGACCTGAAATCGCAAGGGTATTTCACCCTTAGGTTGGCGGCTAAGTTGTGCTATGTGTTGGTACACCACTCACCGAAAAATAGATGCTTAACTGTGCTCGCAGACAAGGTGGTCCAGACCGCAGCGCTGGATGATAGGCGGTTAAGGAAGGAGCTTCAGGTGAGCCCTACCGTTTATTACTGCGATATATGGCGCCTGAATCCGATCATGGAGGAAAACTATGGTAAACTCGTAGACTCCTGTGTCATCTCTGTAAGCAGGCTCGATGCTGGTACCTGGATCCGGCGAACCACCAAGGACACCCTATCTGCAGTGAATGGGAGGGATTCTCCCATTCCTAGAGGTACCCCTATCGTTCTCCTTGGCGGACCCTTCCTCATTTCTACCCAGTTGCTTCTGATTCGAAGCTCGAAGAGACGTTCTCCCCGAATCCTTGGGACAATAAACCTCACCCCGAGACCGAGGCTGGGGAGCAGGTGCCCCTATTTACCCCTGGTTCCCCCTAGTCGGAGGGATGTTAACACACCCAATCCAGGTAACCCAGTACATCGCCCAGCAGGTCGTCCCGAACATGAGGAGATTCCTCATGGACAACGACAAGGTGTTGGCATCGTGTATAAACATGGTGTATTACATCGTAACCCCTAGCCTGAAGGGGAAGACAAGGTTAGCCACCGATTAACCCTTTGATCTACGCGGATTTACAAGTGAGCCGAAATAGAATGTTGGACCTGGACGCTGCCGCTATGGTACTTCTAGAGGAGATGAGCAAGTTGAGCATCGCGCTCAAGGCTTGGCGCAGCCCCGTCTCGGATGCGTTGAACGATGGCAGATTTTTCAGCTCGTCGTCCACAGCGGGAAGTAAGTGGCGCCCGATCGTGCGCGCATTGGTTGGAACGGACAAGAGCGCCTTCGCGGAGATATTAGGTTTCCCCTATTTTCATTTTCACCCGGAATGTGACGGTGACAATGTGTTCATTATAGGAAAGATTACTACCGCGCCATCTACAAACATTTTTAGTAATCGGGAACAGGAAATGCTGCTTCGCGCTCTCAGTCTTCGGAGGCTATCCTTCGTCCTTTTCACGGGGGATAAAAATCATTTCCTGACTCAGCTGCCATCTATACAAGAAAAACTCGTGGACACGCTTCGTAATGTCTCCACGCCAATCGTGCAGAGCGAAGTGTACATGTGTATACGAGTGTTGTTGTGTCGCCTGTCCGCCCATAACCTCACGAGTTTCTGGCCCGTGATTTTGACGGAAATGGTGTGAAAATCCATTAGTCACAACGGCTTACGCACGCTGACATTATCTGTTCAGTATCGGCTTTTCGAACAAGCGCTGCTGCACACGCCTGTTGATGGTTCGGATGAACTGCCTCTCATATTATCCGCATGCAAGTTTCTAGACCTTCTTCTAGTCTTACAAACAGAAGAGTTCCAGGTGTAAGCATCGGATCTGTCATAGTTGTACCCCGCCACTGACACGGATCCAGCCACCAATGGGTGTTTGTTACAGATACGGTTGATGCTGTATATCGGCCGGATAATTGGTCACCTGAAGCGATGATGGACCGCCTCGCGGAAGTCGCTATGAGTACGCCTTCCGTAGAAGCTAAGGTGGGCTGAAATGATCCTGAAAACTAGCTCCCTGATAACATCACCCATGGGTCTAGGCCACCGCAACGCCTGTCGAGGTACAGCCGATTTCCACTTTCGTTGATGGCTCGCATCCGGCTCGAAGGCCGATGCTGAATGCCGTACGGAACATTGAGAGCATCCGAGATCTCGCTCCATTCTTCTCCAGTGTCAGCATCACAAGTTACGAGAGCATCTACGCAAGCGGTGGGGTTGTTGATTGGGTGGCCGTCGAGAGGGGTTTGATAGACGACATGTTTGACGCACGGTAGATCAACTTATCAGGGATTAATCCGTTCATATTGAAGAGACCCCAGAAAATACGGGATTGAGCCATAAAAAAGATGCTATATGAAAAGACAATGAGACGGGTACGATCCCGAGAGGACCAAAGGCGTGATGGTGTCAGAAGTCTCCCCAGGTCCGCCTGAACTTATACTGCATTCGGGAATTCTTTTTATTAGCGATTGGTATGCGGCAGGTGTGGAGTAGGAAAGTGGACACTTCACCTTGTATGGGACGTTTTTCCTGAGTCTCTCTGCGGGCGTCTTTGGAATCTTGAATCCCTCGTCACCAGCGCCCCATTCGGCCTTTGTCTCTTCTTTGGCGTCACCATACTTGACCTCGGGGTCCTGCTTCTCGGGGGGTGTAACCCTCGTAACCTTAGGCTTTTTGGGTTCGGCGTCAGGGTTATGTTGGGCTAATGCCTCTTCCACAGTGATACCCTGGTACTTTGCCTCCCTGCGCGCTTCTTCGCGTTCAATAGCTTCATGATGAGCAAAGTGTTCGATATCTTCGGGATGGTTGTAGGATTCATCTGTCTGGGTCTCGGGTGTCGAATGAAATTGTTCTGTCATGGGAGTCAGAGGGATCCGAGATACCGTTCGTGTGGAGTCGATCATACCTTCATGATGCAAAAAGAATTCTGGGAAACGAAAAAGGGTATTCAGTGTGGGTGAAAAAAGTGACATAGCAAAGCGGTACGGACCGCTTTCGACATCATAATGATGACCCTCGGCGCCTAGCTCGTCAAAGTTGGGCAGCCCGTCCAAGCCCACGATTTTGAACTCCTCGAGAGAGATGCGCCCATCCTTATCCTTGTCGACTAGGTCGAGTACTGTGTTGACAATGGTTTCAGCCTTCTTCTGATGTTCGATTTCATCCTGCCAAAAGGAAATGATGTTAGACGTGAACGGGACTGGATCGGTTGGGGGTACGAGAACCTTGGACTTTTTTTGGGAGTAGATGTGATGGACACCATAAATCGCCTCAATTTCATCAGGTCCCCAGTAACCGTCGCTGTTTTGGTAGAGACGCTGTCAGTTATTTTCAGTTGTTCCCGCTAGGTTCGCAACGGCGTACCGGTCCAGGTCATGGAGCTGGAAGAAACTTGGTAGATCAAACGAGTCACTGATTTCACAATTACATATCGATCCTGACGGCAGCTATGAATTACAGGGACGCACATATGATGTTCTGAAGCCATCTATGAAAGCGAATCGTCAGAAGGCTAGAGCCGAATTCAAGAGCGTTCATCTATCTTACGTGTCTCTGCGCATATTGTTGGATGGTTTCGCCCTTGGCGGGGGCGTCGTGGTCGTGGCCGCCGTGAGCGTGTGCAGCGAGGGCACATCCCAGGCAGAAGAGGGCGGAAGCGAGTTTCATCGTCGGTGGGCAACAAGCTGGATCGGAGACGGGAGCTGCTTCGGTGGCACCACTTTCCCACACCTTCTCATCCTGTGAACGCAACATCCACCCATCCCCCGGCGCTCGCAATCCTAGGAACTCGCCCCCTCTCGTCACCCCGAATTCTTCTGGCGGCTCCAGTCACATCTTTTTGTCTGACCCAAAACAATGGCAACCCGGCCGCATAGAATTCAGATTCTGTTTTGCTGCTGTCCATCGCCCATTGATAGCTAGTTCCGGAAGTGATTGGGAATCCTCGCTTGTCATCACCATTCACTCTCAGACACTTCCGAGCAGTCAAAGCGTTAGCGTTGCCCTGTGTGCCACTAGCTGCGTTCGGGGCGCCCACGTCACCCTTCCATCCTGGGGGGTCGATCATCTGTTCAGCCGGTTGCTGCCCAAGTCAATGTACCCCGTACTCTCTTTCGTCTCTCTCCTCACTGATCTTTTGGGCGACAATCGCTACTCGCTTCTCCGTTCCCCACATGACTAGGAAATACAGGATCCTAGTATCCTCGGGTGTTGTACGGATGACCGGGAACTCCGTCGACATCGTACAAAGCGCAAACACCCACGGGGGCGGCACCGCAATGCAATAGTTTCCACTGTCATGGTGATTCATGCAGATCCAGAAAAAATATAACCGATTGGCCTATTTTCCTCGGCGCTCCCGCTTTCAAATCCTCATAACTACTAGACTGTGTTTTCCCTGACGGACGGAGTTGAGATCCCGGGTTCTCACCTATCCGTCCAGCCTCATTCTCTGGTTATCGTTGACTCGATCCTGATACGTTCGCCTTCGATGCGGCTGGGATGGCACTTTTGTTCTATGTCCCTGATGGGCCGCAACTTTCCGCCACCACTACGAGGATTCGGATACTCCTGCTGTGTAAAGGCTCTACCCTAATTTTTGATTCCGTATACGGTTTGGCAGGACCGGAGATTCCCTCGAGTGTCGAGGATATTTCCACATTTGTCCACTAGTATCTTGCAGGTCGCTGAGCTGCCGATATGCGGATTCCACTAGGCTCAACACCGCAGCAGTCCATCCTTATATAAAGGGTCCCTGACATTCTCCCCTTCCTCACCAACCGCTTCCCCTTGGACCTCTCGACCGACACCTATCCAATCACCAAATTCCATTTTCCTTCTCACCTACAACTGCTGCTCATCATGGCCGGTTCCTCTCAAACCCCCACCGATCGTGAGCCTCGTCTGATCTTATCTTGACAACGCATGCTCAACGACCTTTCCAGACTGGCGCATGCGACTCAACAACTTTCTTCAAGTTAATGGGGGGACCAGACGTCTGCAATACGTGGACGTCTCTGTTGGTCCTGCTCACCGACCAACCTGGAGCTCCACCGTATACAGTGAGTCTGAAGTCGCTCCAGGTGACGCTTGCTTAGACGTCTCCTTAGTCGACGGTGTTCCCTACGCGGAAGGGCGTGGTGGAGAGAAGGGTGAAGCACGTGAGAACGCGGCGCGCAACTGCTATGCGATCTTGTGCCCCAACTAAAGTCTCCTACGCTTCTTTTCCATCGTCTCTTTCCAATCTCTCCAATCTCCCGGACGTATCAATTGCACAAGTGTATTCTTTAATCACCCCCGCTCCCCCTAATCCCCAATGTTAATGTTTATGTACCGTACCGTACATTGGCCTTTCTCCTGTCCTACCACTCCTCTAATGTTAATGATATACGGGGTTAGATCTAATAGATCTACGTGGGTTGGTTCGAGTCATCATTGGTCAAACCCAGAAATGTAGCCCGGGAAAATGAAGAGCGGCACACCGTGTCAAAGCGTAGCCGCCCCGAAAAAGAAGCCGCTCCGGGAATCGATTGTTCCCGCCCACCGGTACTATGCCGATTAGAAGTGGACCAAGTCTATCCATTGACCTCGCATCTCCTCATGTCGTGGGATCCGCCAAAGCATTTTTATGTTACACATCTAACCCAGACACGATAAAAGGCGATCAGCTGTTGATGTAGGAGGGGGACAATGGCACACACTGGAATTAATCAAAGCGACTATATGTACATTTTAATCCAACGAGAAACCCGGATATTGGTCCTTTGGGACGACGTAACACGTCCTGCGCGGGACCGACTGACCCTGAGAAGAAATAGGACAAATCAGCACATCAAGGGACAGCCGGATTCTGGTCGGAAGACCAACCCTCAATACAATCTCACGACCGCGAGGAACATAGATAATAAACTCGCGCACGGCGTTGAAGGCGAGCTGGAGGAGCTGCAAGATAGCCACGGTGTCTTTCAGGGAGACGGTAAAGTCTGCGTCGAGGTAGATCGCGACCATATCCATGGGACCCATTTCTAACGCGGGGCGTATGGAAGAAAGGCCACAAGAAACGGTTTGGACCAGAGAGAGCTCCTCGGGAACGTGTGGGAATGCGAATAGCACGTTTCGTCCACGCGAACAGGCGCCATAGCAATACCCATAGTCCCGCTCTGAATGGTTGCTGAAGATGGAGAGCGGTGGAAGATTCTGCGCGGCTCGGGATTCAGCGAGATCAGCAAAAGTGCTGGAGTAAAACTTGATCTCTCGAGTTCCGATCCGGTGATGGACGACGAAGGTTTGGAGTGTCTGGTGCGAGGACAGGAACCTGACGAGATCTGGACCAAGAGGCATGTTCGTCGCGAACCTACGTAAAGAAGGCAGACTAGTGGCTTTCCTATTCAGAAATGAGCAGGTACGATCGATAGGTTGCGGTTCTCGCTTACTGTAACGTGGTTTTGAGCGCCTGCACGTCGGTTTCAGGATAAATCCAAAGATCCAGCTGGCAGAGAGCTGTGGCGCGTTTCAGCAGCATCGCGAGGAGTTGTATGATCTTCGCCCTTTCCTGTAAAGGAACGACACAGGACTCGTGGTACGTCAAGGCTCTGACGCGTGACGCTTTCGTTTGGTCGTCCAGCAACGTCTGAATGCAGGACCTTTTACGAGAGCTCGACAGGTGACGGTGCAGGACGACGTCTCGGTAAAGGATACGCTGGGCCTCGTGATAGACGGACTTGCTGACGAGAGAAAGCTGGGCGAGGATGTGGGCGTCGCAGTGAGTACAAACTGCACCGATCAGCTCTGCGGGCAAGGTTCGTCGTCGTCTCTGGATGGCCATTGTATGCAAAGGTGTGCGTGGGATGGAGTGTGGGAGGAGTTGAGGTGTTGGGGGGCCCACAGCTACTTATAACTGTTTCAGTGTGGCTGGAGGCACGGTGACGGGGGCTCACGAACAGCGACTCGGAGAGATGCCGTCCCCAAGGATGAACCGCCGGGTAAAGGGAGAAATGACGGGTCCAATCAGGCGGGAGCGGGGGCAATCTGGTATTTGTTGCTCGCAGCCTGTACACGAGGACTAATCGCGCCAGGCGCATGTTTTTACGATAGACGATCACTCGTGCGCTCCGAGCGGGGAGGTCGACGCCCCAAGCGAGGTCCGAGGCGGGTGATCGCCGTCGCGCTCGCCCGACCGACGGCGTCGCCAGTGGGCATCCGCATCTCAGCTCCCCCTCTGTCTCTCCTGGAGATAGAACCGTGATCACCGGTGGCTATGCTCGCGTGGCGACGGGTTGAGCTTCCAACTCAAACTCAAAAATCGAACCTAACCTTACCAGCAATCGTCTCCCGCTCTCGTCGAACATGTTCGACTTGGGGCGAGTTATTCTGTGCGAACCAACCACGGAGAGTGTCCGCAACCTTTCTCGTCTCACCACCACCACCACCGACGAACTCTCTCCTCGCCGTCCGTAATGTCCTCTGTTGCATCCAGCGTGGTCGACCCCTCCGGCCCCGACAGAAAACTCGCAGAATCTCCGACACCCGTCTCGCGAGGTCAGTGGGACCACGAGATTATTCCCAAAACGCACAACAATCGCACCCTGGTCCTCTGTTTCGACGGGACCGGCGACAAGTTTGATGCTGACGTACGTAAACCTATTATCAACTTTTACCCTCCTACCGCCACCATCCCTCTCATTACCGCGTAATGATAGAACTCCAACGTCGTGCAGTTCATATCGCTGCTGAAGAAGGATAACAAATGCGAACAGATGGTGTATTATCAGGCACGCCTCTCGGAACGCCCGTATGGCAGGACGCTGATAACTCGCGACAAAGACTGGGATAGGTACATATGTCGCGAAGCACGGGCCAGGATTCTTCACCCCAGTTTTCAAGAAAATGTCGAAACTACTAGACGAAGCCGTCGCTTGGAATCTCGCAAGTCACATGCAGTGTTCGTAATCCATTACCACCAAATGTTCCATCCTGAGGTTCATGGGTCCTTTTACTAGCCGGTTACGAATTCTTGATGCAGCATTGTCAGTCCCTTTTAGGGTCACACCGCACTACAGCTTAACTCTTCCATTTTAGACCAGCTTGGCGACAAAATCTGCATTTTTGGGTTTTCCAGAGGAGCATACACGGCCCGAGCCCTCGCCGGGATGCTCGCCAAGGTGGGTGTTCTCCCCTTTCTCCCCCTTGCATTTCCTCACTGTCTCGCTTAGGTCGGGCTTCTCCCTGCCGACAACCGGGAACAAGTTCCGTTCGCCTACAAGATGTACGCTCAAGATGACGCGCTTGGATGGGAACAGAGCTCAGCTTTCAAGAAGGCCTTCTCCATAGACGTTGATGTCGAGTTTCTCGGTGTTTGGTTCGTTTCGATTCCTTGCTGTGAAACGTTGCCTGATCTCGACCGACCTCGAACAGGGACACAGTCAATTCAGTCGGCCTGATCCCGCACCGTCTCCCGTTCACAATTTCCAACAGTAGCATCAGATACTTCAGGCACGCGGTATCCCTTGATGAACGCAGAGCGAAATTCAAAGCGAACCTCTGTCCTCCCGGAGACAAGGATCGCGACTTCACACGCGTCAATGCGGAAGAGGACGCATCCAAGCCTCCGACTCCACGTAAACGACCGACTTTGAAGGAACTCGAGAGACAATGGAGCGATGCAAGCAGACGTACGGACGTCCTCGAGGTTTGGTTCTCTGGTACGTCGACCATACCGTTGAGGTTGCGGAATCAGCTCGTTGACGAACTGTAAGGTTGCCATTGTGGTACGTAGGAGCTTCTGTCGTTACTGACTCGGGCTTATATACTGAGTTGGGTTCTGACCTCCAGATGTTGGGGGCGGCGCAGTTCAGAACGGGACACGTCACGCGCTATCCCGTATACCTTTACGATGGATGATAAGAGAATGTTTTCTCACACAGACAGGGATAATGTTCAAGGTAGACGGTCTGAGAGAGGTTGGACTGGAGCCATCAAGGCTGTACCCGCACGTCCTCCCGCGACCCGAGGCGTTGTTGCTGAAGCAAGCGGACCCCGATCGGGTTGGTTACAAGCACGGCGCTGTCTCCGTCGTCGGGCCAGGCCTGGTCCTCACTGAGGAAGAAGAAGACCTTGCGGACGCCCTCTCGCCTATCAACGACCAGCTATTGCTGTCCCCTATCTGGTGGCTTCTTGAGTTTCTACCAATGCGGCAGAAGTGCCCGAGGAAAGATGGAACGTGGGGAACCCAGATGAAGTTCGAGTCTCGTCTAGAATGTGGGTACCGGCGCTGACTCGGTATCTCAGGATCAATCTTGCAAATGGAAGGTTCCTTCCACAGGATGGTAATCACCCGGTCCACGTGCACAGGACTGTCAAGCTTCGTATCGACCACCCCGAGGTGTTTATGAATGGACCATACATGCCAAAGGCAGGGCCGTGGGATAGGACGGAACCAGTGTGGGTTGATTGACGGAATGTTTTTTGGTTGCGGACGTCGTTGTCATTTTACGGATGTTTTTTGGCATTAACGTATTATCAAAAAGTGTTTGGAGCCAACAAAGGGGTAGAGATAACTTCCGGGAGTTCATTCGCCGCCTCACGATTCGGGAGCGAATTATAGCCATCAACGTGGGTTTCGACTTGTCGGCGCTGGTTTCCGCACTCCGGTTGTTTCATGGATTATAAAAGCCTGGACGAGAAAGGGGCTCGACAAACCCCCCAGACTGCGGCATGTCTACCTGCAACCTTTGTCCCCCCGGCGTGACGGGATGCCATCTTTGCTGCGACTCTGGACCGCACTATTATGTCCCCCAACGACGCTACGCTATCAGACAAGGGGCGCGGATGGACAGGATCTCGGGGATGGAGATTACGTTCAAGAAGGGGGAGCGGTGTGGTATCCCCGTCAAGGATGCGATCTCGGGGGACTTCCGGGACCTCGAGGGGCGCGATTCGCGGCCCTTTGAAGGCGTCGATGTTGCTGACCAGGTCACGTTGAGGCTTGAGGTGAGTATCCGAGCACTCGTCGACCTCTTCTGTCTCCACCACTGAAGACGCCGCATCAAAGTGGCCGGGTTATCCTTCTTGGACCTCAACCGTGAGCTAATCGGCCGTCGAATTGGATGGTGGCTGACATTTTACTAGTTTCGTACGCGAGACAGCACCCCCGCTAAGACTCCGGTGAAATTGTCCCGGCTGGCCACAGATGTGGGGAAAAGTATACAGAAGTTTGTCGAGGTGAGTCGAATTACATCGTTGGGTGGTTATCGCTCAACAACTCCAATGTCCGGCGGCAGGAAATGGAAGGAAAGGAATGCACTGACCCGGACTGGAGGGTTGGACATGGCCACTTCAACGTCGACACCCTCGTGCTTGTTTCATTGCAACGAGCATCCTCCGGGTCATGGGTCACATTGATCCGCCTGCTCTGAGTGAGAGACGGTGCGGCTGTTTGGATGTCGAGATGAGAGAAAGAACCGCGCCCAGGAGGAACGCGTCCGCACAGATATCACATATTCGCATGTCCACTGTTACCTAGAAATTCTGATCAATCTCCGCCGAACCCCGCACGTCCGACAGCCAACGTTTGAGACTAAAGCCCGGTAAAAAAAAAGTTAAACCTCGTTGGATCAAGACGACTTGGCACGTTGACTTAACTTTGAATAAATCCGGGAAGACCAGACGTGCTATGTGAAACCCGGACAACCGCGCGATCACCGGCTGGTAGTGCAAATGCAGCAAGTTAGCGACGGGTGTAAATCATGGTAACTTGAAGCACTTCCCGTGGAAGTGTCTGCCGATTTCCGCCTCCGACGAAGCGCGCTGGCATGACGGGGTTCGAATCATGGAACCATCCATATTACAGCTGACGCCGTTGGCATACCAATATCTGGTACTCAGCGGCCAACCACGATACTGCATCTTCCGCCGCGAAGTGCGATCCTCGCCTTCTCTCCGGACGGTGGATTCGACTTGGATCCCTACGACAGGGGGGTGGTGACCGGGCGAAGCCGAAAGTGGGCCGGACCACTCCAACACGTGCCACGATCATATGTTGGAGTTGCCCATGTCGATCGGTGATCAGAAAAGCCGAGATTGCTGTCC